>SDBS01000066.1_pt1 | contig 76428 bp, 76 predicted proteins | sample 2277091 | NCBI WGS metagenome assembly SDBS01 (sample SAMN10404972, study PRJNA504765) | marine sediment metagenome | isolation source: marine sediment core GS10_PC15, 163 cmbsf | place: Arctic Ocean: Southern Knipovich Ridge | collected 2010
GAGCAGGCTAAAGCCGAGGCTAACCAGGACGCTGAGATTAGTTTTAACTGGGCGAACAAGGTTGAGAAAATCCACCACGGCTTATACCAGAAGGCGCGGAAAGCCCTTGATGAGGGTGAGCCGCTGAAGGACGAGCCTTACTTTGTCTGTCAGGGATGTGGCTATACCGTGGGTGGTGAAGCTCCGGAAAAATGCCCGGTTTGCGGCGCCCCACGCAAGATGTTCAAGAGGGTGGAGTAGGGGGGGGGCTTAATGAAGAGGAAGCTTATGATGTGGTATTTTAATTTTTAATAGCTACATCAATAAGAGAACAGTAAAATTATTAAGGAGGGTTATGATGAACTTGCGTCCAGAGACTTTGACCAGATATGTAGAGTTGGCAAGACCAATACTTATAGAAAGAGCAAGATTGAGGACTAACGTAACATATGTTGAACTACAGGGTCTTATGGGTGGTCCTGGACTGGAACATATGGGGGAACTAGTGGGTCAAATAAGTCTGAATGAAATAGGGAGCGGAAGACCTAAGCTATCAGCGGTTGTTATAAATAGCACGGGTAATGTTGGTGGGGGATTCTTTGGGCTACCTAAAACTCCAGCCAATGTAAGGAGAGTAACAGCAGAAGAGCAACAGAATCAAACACTTACCGATGAGGAGGAACATTATTGGCGTCAGGAGTTGGAAAGAGTTTGCGCTTATCCATGGGCTACCTGACCAATGAGATACAGCTTTGCTGACTATCTTCCCGTATGTGAACTATTCCTTATTCTGACCTCTCGCTTACCCATCCCTTAACCATCTCCTCCTCAGCCTGTTTACTGATTACCTTTCCATCCAGCCTGGCTTCGTGTAGCCGTTCCAGGATTTCCCTAACTTTAGGACCAGGGGCGATGCCCATTTTGATTAGGTCGTCGCCATTCAGGGCTGGCTTGACATAACGTAGTTTATGAAGATAGACTTCCATATGCTGGCGGGCTATGGGAGAAGCGGTAGCTAGTGAGCTTGCCAGGATGGCTGAGGGTGAAAAACCGTGAAGGAGGTGGTAAACATAACTGGGTTTAAGCTCAGGGTAAGCCAGCGTCTTGAGGTTGGCTTTAATGGCGGCAGTGTCTCGTAATATTTGGGCTACCGGTTTAGATAATCTGAGGTGCGAGGTTAGCTCTTCACTTTCTTCATCACTCAGGCGGTAAGCCAGTAGAGCCAGATAGAGACCAAACAGTGGTGAGTTTGGCGCCGATAGCTTCCGAGCCGCCTCGAATTTATTCACCAGCCAATCGTTACCCTTTAGCGTCGGGTGGAGTTTCTGCAAAACCCCGAGTTCAGCAGCACGATTTAAGACCTTCTCCGGCTGTTCCTCACGGAAAATGCATTCCAGCTCATACCGTATTCGGTCGCCACTAATGGTATCCAGCATCGGTATGTCTCGCTTGAGTAGCTCAAGGGTGCTCTCTTCCAGCTGGAAATCCAGCCGCTGTTGGTAGCGCAGCCCCCGCCAGATACGGGTGGCATCGTCAGTAAAGCTCTTTTCGTGCATAATTCGGATGAGTTTATACTCAAGGTCATCCTGTCCTCCATAAAGGTCAATAAGCTCACCATAGCGCTGGGGGTTAAGGTAAATAGCCATGGCGTTGATAGTAAAATCACGGCGAAAAAGGTCACTCTCAATGGAGTCTGGCTTGACAGTGGGTAGGGCACCGGGCTTGGCATAGGTTTCAGAACGGGCGGTGGCAAAATCAACACTCCGGTTACGCCACTTTAGTTTGGCGGTGTTGAAGTGAGGGTAGGTGGTGATTTTCCCTGACTTCATCTCGGCTAGTTGCTTGGCTAGCTCTACGACGTTACCTTCCACCACCAGGTCGAAGTCAAAATTATGCCTTCCCAAAAGCAGGTCACGGACCGCCCCACCGACGAGGTAGAGAGTCTGCCCCCATCTTTCAGCAATCTCACCAGCGGCCTGCATAAAGCTGGCTAGTTCCGCTGGTAGCTGCTCTTCAATTTTGCTGGCTAAATTAGTAGTTATCATTTTCCGCATTATAGCACAGGTTGCTGGCGTCTTCATTGCTATTTAGATGCTATTTCTCCTATAATGAAGCCCGTATAGGTATAGATTACGAAGCAGGTACAAAATGCGAAGTGGGTATGAAAAGTGAGGGTGGTTGCAATTGTAGGTATGCCCGGTGCTGGTAAATCTGAGGTAGCAAAGGTGTTTGAGGAAAATGGTTTTACCCGGGTAAGATTCGGGGATGTTACCGATGAAGAGGTAAAGAAAAGGGGTCTAGAGCTCAATGAGGAGAATGAACGCTTCGTCAGGGAACTCCTCCGAAGAGAGCAGGGGATGGCGGCCTATGCCCGGCTGAACATACCTGGAATTGATTTATCACTGAAGCATTTTAATGTGGTAATTGATGGTCTTTACTCCTGGGAGGAGTATACCTTGCTCAAGGACTATTATGGAAGAAACTTTTATGTGGTTGCCGTTTGGTCTTCACCAGGGACTAGATATGCGCGGCTGACCACTAGATCGAAGCGACGTCTGACAGTGGAAGAGGCCGCCAGCCGGGATAGGGCGGAGATAGAGAACGTTAATAAGGGGGGCCCTATCGCTGTGGCTGACTTCACCATTATAAATGAAGCTTCCTTAGAAAAGCTGAAGATGGAAACAAAAAGGGTTGTTTCAGCACTAACTGGGGGTTAGGATGGCAAAGCCTCTTAGACCGGATACTGATGAGTATTTTTTGAAGATAGCCTCGGTAGTTGCCGAGCGTTCAACCTGCCGTCGACACCACGTCGGCGCCGTGGCGGTGAGGAATAAGCACATACTGGCGACCGGCTATAATGGGGCGGCTTCCGGTCTCAAGGACTGCCTTGAGCTTGGCTGTCTCCGGGATGAACTTAATATACCGTCGGGGACGCGACATGAAATATGTCGGGGCATCCATGCCGAGCAGAATGTAATCATCCAGGCTAGTCTTCACGGCGTTAGCCTTGAGGGGAGCACTATCTACTGCACTCATACGCCGTGCATATTGTGTGCCAAGATGCTGGTAAATGCCAAGATAAGACGATACATTAGTTTTGGCCAGTATAACGATGACAAGTTTATTGATCTCTTCAAGGAAGCGGGGATAGCAGTTGACATAAAGAAAAAGCCATCATCTCAAATAGGCTATCTGGATTAGCGCTCTGGCGGCTTTCATAGCGTGTCTAGGAGCCTAGCTACCAGATCAGCATTCTGAATCCCCAGCTGAGTTAAAACTGTCAAGTCAGAGATAGTGTTTGATTTCTGCCTGTAGTGCTTTGAGCTCCTTCAAAGGTAGGTTCTTGGTTAAGGAGCCAAAATCGCCAGGAATTCATAGGACTGGCATCCCATTTCGGTAGATTGTGGTACCTGGCGTACCGTACAGTATTTCACGTCGTCGCTTTATCTTCTGTGGTTCAGATAGGATTGGTTCAAGTGGCATCTTGTTTCTTCGCCTCTACATTCTGGATAGCTCACCGCCATTTCTTTGCGTCAGGCTAACCAGTTTCTGAGACACCCATTATAAGTCGTCCACAACCTTATACATATCTTCATAAGCCTTGCTGAAATCAGGGTTAATCTTATTAAACCTATCTTTCAGCGTCTTCATTCTCCGGACAAACTCCTGCTTATCCTTACTTTCGACTAAGTCCACCCAGGGTTTTACTCTCTCTTGGAACGTTTTCTCAATTTCGGCTAGCTTCGGTAGGTTCATTTGTAGGGAAGCATAAAACTCGGGCTCCTCGGAAATAACGCTTTCCGTTAGCGTTAATAGCAGTTTGAAGGTGATGCCGCCAATCGCTCCCATCTGTTGTAACCGGTTGAAGCTTAGTAGGGTATCGGCGGAAACTATGGCGATGAAGTGGGCTAACCCCAGAATAACTGCCATTATTTCATCATGTTCCTCGGGGCTCATCAAGGTAACCCTAGCCCCTCTGGTTTCTAGGTACTGCTTGACTTTTTGAGCTAAGGCTTCTTCCTCATCATTAGTCGGGGTCAAAATAAAGCTTCTGGAGGTAATATCTTTAGCCCCCGGCCCGAACACCGGGTGGCTACCGAGCACTAGTCCTGATTTTATATGTTTATGCATCAGTTCCACCGGGGATGCCTTGATGGAGGTAATATCTATGATAGCCTGCTCAGGGTGGGTATAGGGACCAATCTGCTTAACGACCGTATCAAAATTCTCTATCGGCACCGATATCAGAACAGCCTGGGCATTCTTGACTGCGGCCACATTATCAGTTGTGGCCTCAACCCCCAGTTGTTGCTGGGCTTCTCGCAGTTTCCCCTCGTTCTGGCCGGTTATTGTCACCTCATTGCCCTCTTGCAATAAGAAACGGGCAAACCAGCGTCCCATCTTTCCCGAGCCACCAATTACGGCTACTCTCACCTGATTACCTCGTAGCTTTCTCTATTTCGCCTTGGGATAAGAACCCAAGACCTTCAGGAATAGTGAGTTTCGTTCTAGGCTCTCAAGAACCTCCCGGGGTGCCTTATCCTGTCGGTGACCGTCAAAGTCCAGATAAAAGTTATATTCCCATGGCCTTTGCCGCGTCGGTCGGGACTCAATCTTGCTAAGGTTAATGTCCCTAGTGGCAAATTCCTTAAGAAACTCATATAGTGCTTTTGGCTTGTGCTTTACCGAGAAAACTATGGAGGTTTTGTCATTTCCTGATGGCGGGCAGTCCTCTCGGGATAGAATAAAGAAGCGGGTAAAGTTATTGGGGTTATCTTCTATTTCGCGGGCAATGACTTTCATGTCATAGATTTCGGCGGCCCGGGCACTGGCAATTGCCGCACCATCGGTTATGCCCCCCTCCTTTATCATTTTCACACTGCCCGCGGTATCATAAGTGGGGATTAATTCACCGCCCAAATGCTTTAAGAAGGTTCGGCATTGACTTAGGGCTTGGGGGTGGGAGTAGACCCTTTTTATCAGGTCCAGCCGTGTCCCGGGGTTGGCTATCAGGCAATGGACAACCCGGAGTTCTATTTCACCGCATACCTTAAGGCTTGAGTCTAAGAGCAGGTCATATGACCGGCTGATGCTCCCCTCCAGTGAATTTTCCACCGGTATAATGCCAAACTGCATCTCATCTCGCTCTACAACCTTAAAGACCTCGTCCAGGCTTTCATAGGGCTTGGTAGTTATTAGGGGCCCGAAAAACTGGAGGGCTGCTTCCTCACTATAGGCACCGACTTCACCCTGAAAAGCGACCTCAGTGCCCTGTGTCCTTCGGCATACCGTCATTATTTGCTGGTAGATACTTTCAATAACTTCCTGATTTATATTTTCACTCTGGGCAATGCGTTTGATGTGGCTTAAGACCTTTTTCTCTCTTGCCTGGTCGTTGACTTGCTTGCCCTGTAGCCGCTTCTCCTCGCCTATTTCACAGGCAAGCCTTATCCGGTCACCGATTAGCCTGACAATCTCAGTATCGATGACGTCTATCTTCTGCCTCAAATCTTCTAAGCTCATTTTATCACCTGGGGAATTAGTCCGGCTCTCATCGCCAGGTCGCACAGGGTTATGGCCATCATGGCTTCCACCACCACTACCGCTCGGGGCACAATGCAGACATCGTGCCTTCCCTTGATGGTCAAACTAGCGTTCTCCATATCTCTAATATTCACCGTCGGCTGACTCTTGGCGATAGAGGGTGTCGGTTTGATGACTACCCTAGCTATTATCGGCATACCGTTACTTATGCCCCCAAGAATACCGCCGGCATCATTGGTGGTCATGACTATCCTACCATTTTTTAGGGTGAAGGGGTCGTTATTCTCGGAGCCCTTTTTACTGGCAGCGGAGAAACCGGCACCAAATTCAACCCCCTTAACAGCCGGGATAGCCAGAAGGGCTCTAGCCAGCTCGCCGTCCACTGTATCAAAGATTGGTTCTCCCAAACCAACCGGTACATTAAGCGCGATACCCTCTATAATGCCGCCGAGACTGTCCCCCTCTTTCTTGACTGCCTCAATAGCTTTTACCATTTCCTCGGTAGCCTTAAGGTCGGCACACCATAACGGATTCTTATTTCTATTCTCTCTAATCTCATCAAGCCCCTTCGCTTCGGCTCTTATGCCTCCTATCTCGATCGTATGAGCCATAACCTCAATCTTTAGCAGCTTGAGCAGTTTCCGGGCAATAGCCCCACCCATCACCAGAGTGGCGGTAACTCTGCCGGAAAACCTGCCCCCACCCCTGAAATCATTAAACCCGCCGTACTTCATAAAGGCAGTGTAGTCGGCCTGACCCGGCCTCGGCAGAAATCTAATCCTCTCGTACTCACTGAAATCTACATCCTGGTTCCATATCACTAGGCAGATGGGGGCCCCGGTGGTTTTGCCGTTAAAGATACCGGCCAGAATCTCAACCTTATCCGCTTCTTTTCTCGCTGTCGTGGCGATATTTCCGCCTGGTTTTCTCTTGTCTAGCTCTCTTTGGATATCGGCTTCGATAATGGCTAGACCAGCAGGGCAGCCATCAATAATGGTACCCACACCTCTCCCATGGCTTTCTCCAAAGCTGGTTATGGTAAAGAGCTTACCCAAACTATTTCCCATCTATCTTCACCTCACCACCAATGCTTCTTATGACCTCCCAGAACTCAGGGAATGTCTTGGTGACACATTCAGCATTATTTATTACCGTTTCTCCATTCACTATGCCGAGGACACTAAAAGCCATGGCAATCCGGTGGTCGTTCCTGGTATCGATGATAGCTCCCTGTGGGGTTGAGCCAGTAATGATTAACCGGTTTCTTTCTTCCTGAACCCTGACCCCCATTTTCTCCAGCCCCTCCCTTACTGCTAAGACCCGGTTTGATTCCTTTATTCTGGCTCTTTCTATCCCGGTGAACTCACTTACCCCGTTGGCCGCAACGGCTAGAACCGCCATGGTCGGTAGCAGGTCTATGCAGTCAGCTAGGTCGGCTTTTATAGCCTTTAGTCTTGATTTTCTCACGGTTATGGTGTTTTTGTCTATACTAACTAGTGCCCCCATGTCTTTGAGGAAGCTTAATATAATCTTATCGCCCTGTAGGCTCTCCGGGTTCAGGTTTGCCACGGCTACCATTCCCGATAGTGCCCCCAGTGCCAGAAGATACGAGGCTGAGGACCAATCCCCCTCCACCAGGTATCTAGATGGTTTATATGCTTGTGGCGATATATTAAATTCCCTTAAATCAGGGGATGCTTCTATCTTTATGCCGAACTTCGCCAGACAGTCTAGGGTCATCAGTACAAAGGGCTTTGACTCCAGTGGTGTGGTCAGCCTGATTTTGACTCCGTGCTTGGCAAGGGGTGATATAAGCAGCAGCGCCGAGACAAACTGGGAGCTTATATTGCCGGGTAGTTCGGTTGTGCCGCCGCTAAGTCTGCTTCCTCTGACAGTAACCGGGGGTAGCTCACCTTCAGCCCAACAGTCCATTCCCAGTTGCCGGAGCGCCTGGACTAGTGGCTGAACTGGTCTTTGAGCCAGGGAAGGGCCGGGGATTAGTCGGCATTCTCCGGGGACTTGGGAGCCGATAGCCATCATGAATCTTAAGGTGGCCGCCGAATCACCACAGAACAGGTCTGTATCTGGTTCGTGGAAGTTACCACCCCGGACTCGCCACAAATCCTCTTCCCGCTTTTTTATCCTGACTTCGTGGGTGATTTTTACTCCGACTTTACATAATACACTGCGGGCAGCTTCGGTATCATCAGAGTTCAAGGGGTATATAATTTCGCTTTCACCCTTAGCCAGGGCAGCACACATGAGTCCCCGAATGGTATAGCTTTTCGAGGCGGGAGCTCTCACCCTTCCTTTTACTTCGCTTTTATTAACGGAAACCTTCATACTCTCTTAACTTGGTTATTATTTGGTTAACGACAGAATCAACATCCAGTTTTGACGCATTTACGGTAATATCGGCGGCCCGTTCGTAGAATGGCCTGCGAAATCTTAAGAGCTCCCGGATGGCTAGGGCTGGGTCAGCTACTTTAAGGAGCGGTCTTTCTTCGGCATCGTTTAGCGTTCGTTTTAGTATTGCTCCCGGCGAGGCGATGAGGTAAACGATTACCGCTTCTTTCTTTAGTCGGTCAATGTTTATCTTATTCAGGACGACCCCACCGCCACAGGCAATAACAGCGTTTTTCTTTTTGGTAACCTCCTTAGCAGCCTCAATCTCAAGCTCCCGAAAACCTATCTCGCCGTCCTGGTTGAATATCTCGGGGATGGTCTTTCCTGCCTTCTGCTCAATCAAGGGGTCCAGCTCAAAAAACTCCTTACCTAGCTTCTCCGAAAGAGCCTTACCCACCGCAGTCTTCCCCGTCCCCATAAAACCAATCAGGGCGACACTAGTCTTCATTCGCCCCCAACACCTTAATGGCTTCATTTTTCATAAGGTCAACCGGGGCCTCCTGCCCTGTCCACTTTTCAAAGGCTAAAGCCCCCTGCCAGACCAGCATATCAAGACCGCCGATAGTCTCAGCACCGGCTGCCTCAGCTTCTCTTCTTAGTCTTGTCTTTATAGGATTATACACGGCATCAAAAACAACCAGACCGGGCCGGAGCAGTTTGGCCAGAGCCGGGGTCTCATCAATATTCGGGCTCATGCCAACACTGGTAGCATTAACCAGGACATCAGCCTTATCTAGTGCCGCCCTTAGGTTATTCTCATCCAACTTTAACGCTTTAACCTCTTTCTTAAAGACGTTAGAAATCTGACGGGCTAGCTCTTCCGCCCAGTCCAGCTCTTCTAGACGGTTGAGGATAACCAGATTGGCTCCGTTTTGGGCAAGGATAAAAGAAATCGCTCTTGAGGCACCACCTGCCCCCATAATAACTACACTCTTCCCCTCTGGCTCAATGCCTTTATCCCCCAGCGCCCGCAGAAATCCAGTAGCGTCAGTATTGTAGCCTTTTAGAACCCCGTTATCATTCACTATGGTGTTGACGGCGCCTATCTTCTCCACCAGCGGGTCCAGCGTATCCAGGAACGGGATGATAGCTACCTTGTGGGGTATGGTAACGTTTAAGCCCTTTATATTCAGGGCTCTCATCCCGGCAACTGCTTTGCCTAATTCTTCCTTCCTTACTCTGAAAGCAACATATAGGTAATCCAGTCCCAGCTCTCTAAAGGCAGCGTTATGCATCACCGGTGACATGGTGTGCTCTATAGGGTCGCCGATGACACCGCAGATTCTGGTTTTTCCCGATATAACCCTGTTTTTCATCGGCTCTCCATTTTATAGATTTTTCTTTCTCGTCCTGACAGCATTTCGTATATTTTCCTCAAGTGGCTTACCGTTATTTGGCCGGGGGCAGACTCCCTGCCTTCCCCAAGAGAGGCATAGGTAAAATATCCCCCAACCAGTGGGCAAAGGATTCGGCTGGTAGCACCTAAGGGTCCCATGGCAAACGAGACTATCTTTATTTTAGGGAATTCGGTAATGAGTTGCAAGGTGGTCAGGTTGTCCTCAGAAGTCTGCGCCGTCGTAATCACCTTACATATATCAGCACCAGCGTCTAACTCTCTTTGAATCATTGCCTTCAAATCATTAAGCGGGGGCGTTCTTTCCAGTTCATGAAGTGATAGCAGGCACCTGGCTCTCTTCTTGATAAGCGGTATAAACTTCTCCAGGTTTTCCGTTCTTACCTCAATGTCAACCATGTCGGCTCCCAGCTCAACGGCTTTAATAAGCTCTTCTATCCTTCCGGTTTCATTCCCTTCCCAATTGCCACCCTCATCAGGGCTTCTATTACAGGCTATCCATGGTTTTTTAAGCTGCTTAGCCAGCTCCGGCCACCCCTCGCCGATGAGGTCGATGCGAACCTCAAATAGCTCTACCAGAGGTTCAACCTTCCGTATCGCCTCTAAGTCCTTATCTATAATTGCAGCACAAATCCTAGGTTTCATACTGACTTCCAATCCCCTCTGACTTCCAGGCTTTTATTCTAACTGCTAAGTCTCTTTATTTTGCGCTACCAGAATCTGCTCGACTAAAGACAGGCTTACTTCATTAGTGATAAATACCTCACCCAGTGATTTAGGCAGGATGAACCTTATTTTACCCTTGAGGACCTTCTTATCGTGTTGCATTACCGCGGTTAGTTTCTCTATTTCAAGGTCTGGGATTTTGGTAGGCAGGCCAGCTGTCTTAATAAGGCTTTCTAGCCTGACTAGCTCACTCCGGTCAAGTATCCCCATCTCGTTTGAAATTCTGGCGGCGGTGAGCATCCCGATAGCTACCGCCTCACCGTGTTCTATCTTGAAATCAGAGGCTGACTCAATGGCGTGGCCTACGGTATGACCGTAGTTTAGAATAACCCGTAAACCTAAATCCGTCTCGTCCTTGGCTACCACCGCGGCTTTAATTTCAACTGACCGAGAAACAATCTCTTCTAGAGTCCCCGCGTCAAATGATCTAATCCCATTCATGTTCTCTTCGAGATAGATAAAGAGCTTTTTGTCCCGGATAACCCCATATTTTATTACTTCAGCTAAACCATCGCTGAGCGTTTTGGGATCAAGAGTTCGTAGGGTATCAATATCGGTAATTACTAACCTGGGTTGGTAGAATGCCCCAATTTCATTCTTCAGTTGGCCGTGGTTTACGGCTACCTTTCCCCCGATGCTGCTGTCAACCTGAGCTAGCAGGGTAGTTGGTATTTGTATCAGGGGTACCCCTCTCAGGTATGTAGCCGCCACGAAGCCAGCTAAATCCCCAATAACCCCGCCACCCAAGGCAAGAATAGGTGTTGTTCTTTCCGCAAAACAGTTAGCTAATTCAAGGTATAATCTGCCGGCGGTCGCTAAGGATTTCTGCTCTTCTCCATCAGGAACCAGTAAAGTAGTTACCGTAAAGCCGGCTTGAGTGAGACTCCGCTGTAGGGCATCACCATACCGGCTTTTCACGATGGGACTGGTGATGACCACCACCTTGTCCACAAAGCCGTTTTCTTTTAGCTGGCAGCCAGTTTGGGAAAGTATCCCTGACCCAATATGGATATCGTAGCTGTTACTATCTAGCTTTACCCTAACTTTTTTCATTTTTTCGCAGCTTAGTCAGTTTGTGAATTCCCCGGCAGGCATTAATGAGCTCTTTAAGTTCATCAGGCGTGATTGCCTGCTGGGCATCAACTAACGCCTCTGCCGGATTGTAGTGCATCTCAATCATGAGGCCACTGGCTCCGGCGGCAATAGCGGCGCAGCTCATACTAAAGATGAGGTCTCGGCGGCCAGTGGCATGACTGGGGTCAACAATTACCGGTAGGTAGGTTTCATTCTGGATTATGGGCACCGCCGCCAGATCAAGGGTATATCGGGTGTCGTTCTTGCCCTTGCCTACGGGCAGTATCCCTCTCTCACATAAGACAATGTCTTTACTGCCCTCGGCAGCGATATATTCCGCAAAAGACAAAAATTCCTCAATGCCGGCACCAAAATGTCGTTTAAACAATATAGGTTTCCCCGTCTTGGCTACCTTGGTCAGCAGGTCTTGATTATACATGTTTCTAGTTCCTATTTGAAGCATGTCGATATACTCAGCGGCTAAGTCAACCTGTGTTTCCCCTCTTACTTCGGTTACCGTTGCTAGGTTAAATCTTTCTCCGGCTTCACGCATCCAGGATAAAGCCTCCCTAGCTTCTTCGTAGCCTGTGGCACCCAGCCCCTGAAAGGAGTGAACCGAACTCCTAGGTTTAAAGATACCCCCTCTCAGCATATGAGCCCCGGCTTCCTTAGCCTCTTCGGCAATTCTTAGTAGCTGTTTATGGCTCTCCACAGCACAGGGGCCAGCAATGAAGATGGGCTTATCACCACCTATCTCAATGTCCCCTATTTTAACTACCGCGTGCTCCACCTCGCCCTCAAATAATTTGCTGTACTCCCGGCTGATCAGTTTATAGGGGGCTTCAACCATCGTTGCCTCTTTCACCCCGGGGAGGGTGGCGAAGTGAGAAAACGGTATTTTACTCTCATCCCCGACTAAGCCAATTACGGTCCGGTATCTCCCCTTGGAAACATCGGCTCTCAATCCATACTTCTTTATCTCCTTTACTACCCCGGCTATTTCCTTGGGTGTGGCATCAGTTTTCATTATTATCATTATTTCTCTCCAAGAAATATTTTCTATCTATCGACCTCTTTCGATAATGTCTTGCCTGCTACTCCCAAAACAGAAGAACCCTCCCAAGCGGAGGGTTCTTCTGTTTATCCACTTTAATTCTGCGGCTTATGGTGCCCTATATTTGCACACTAACCCCCCAAGCGCCTCTCAGGCGCCACTAAAGGCAAAGTAAATATAATACCAATTGTGGGGGTCAGTATAAATTAACATACTACTGGTCACCTAACTTCTAGATTAACCTATCATAAGGAATGTGGTTTGTCAAGCAACCCGCCGTAGAGTTTTTACTTGGGTATCCCTATCTTCTTCTCCTTTAGAGGTGCTAGTCTCCTCCCAAAACTCCATATGTGTAATATGCCGGCTAGTTTTACTAGATAGCACTTGACAGGTAAAAAAGATGTAGCATAGAATAATATCGTATTACAATATCGGAAGGCGTTATTATGCTGGATAGAGAGTTTTTTCTGGGCTTTATCAAGATTCACATCCTGTACCACGCGGCTGAGGAGCCAATCTTTGGTGTCGAGATAGCCAGAGAGCTAGCCAGGCACGGCTATAATATCAGCCCCGGCACCTTGTACCCGGTGCTACATCGTTTAGAAAAGGAAGGCTATCTGGAAAGTAGTTCTCAGTTAGTTAATGGCAAAGTGAGGAAATACTACCAGGCTACTGATGCCGGGAAGCGGGCACTGGAGCAGTCTAAAAAGAAAATTAGGGAACTGGTGAACGAGGTTATTGAGGGTAGGTGATTGGTAGAATCATCAAATAAAGATACATCCCACCGCAAAATCTGGGGGGTTCATCCCAACGTATTCTTTCTGGGTGTAGTCAGCTTCCTGACTGATGTCTCCAGCGAGTTGATCTTTACCCTGGTTCCTCTATTCCTGTCCAATGTGCTGGGGGCAACGACGACCATCATCGGTCTTATCTGCGGACTCTCGGAGAGCATAGATGCCCTGTTTCGGATATTCAGTGGCTGGTTTAGTGACCGGATCGGCAAGCGTAAGTCTCTGGCAGTGGCTGGCTACACCATTTCCACAATAGCCAAGCCCTTTATGTATCTGGCTTCAACCTGGGGGGTGGTCTTAGGTGTCAGGTTGGGCGACCGGATTGGTAAGGGTATTCGGACTTCATCACGTGATGCCCTGCTGGCCGATTCTGCTCCACCTAAGGAGCGGGGTAGAGCCTTCGGGTTTCACAGAGCTATGGATACCTCCGGTGCCGTCATGGGACTGGCGATAGCGGCTCTTGTCATCTATTTTGCTCAGGGCGGAGGGCTTGAGCTTAGTCTAGAGACCTACCAGTGGCTGGTACTGATTGGTATTGTGCCGGCGATACTGGCAGTAGTGGTATTGATAAGATTTGTTAAGGAGAGAACGAGAGAACCGTCGCCGAGTAGCCGCTCTCCCCTCAGGCTTGGTTTGACTAAACTAACCGCTGGTTTTGATACCCGTTTTAAGTTGTTTTTAGTGGTCATGGCTCTATTCACTTTGGGTAATTCCAGTGATTTCTTCGTGGTACTGCGGGCACAAAATATGGGCTTTTCTGTCTACCATAATGTGCTGATGCTTATCCTGTTTAATGCTACCTATGCGTCGGTTGCGTTACCCGCCGGTAAATTATCCGACCGGCTGGGTAGAAGACGAGTCATTGCTATGGGCTGGGGTGTTTATGCCCTGACTTACCTGGGGTTTGCTCTGGCCGGGGAGACATGGCAGGTGTGGCTACTTTTTGCCGGTTATGGTGTTTACTACGGCGTAGTTGAGGGGGTAGCCAGGGCTTTTGTTGCCGACCTGGTGCCGGAGGAAAAGAGAGGCACCGCCTATGGACTCTACCATGGCGTCGTTGGTCTCACTCTCTTACCTGCCAGCCTGATTGCCGGCTGGATGTGGCAGGCTTATAGCCCTCAAGCTCCATTTTTCTTTGGTGCCGGCCTGGCAGCTCTGGCGGTGATAGGTATGATGGCTTTTATTAGGGAGTAGGCAAGGGAATTTCTTCTACCTCTTGACCACTCAGATAATAAATACGGTTAATCTGAGAGTAGCTGGCGTGGTTAACGCGTTTAAGGGCCTCACCTACGGTATCGGGAATTGTTAGTCGGAGTCCCTCTTCGATGATTACCAGAATGGTTTGCTTCGCATTGGTGGCTTGACCTAGTTGTTCATTTGCGTGTGAAACCAGTTCCTCAAATTTTGTAAGTTCATGTTCATTTAGTCGCGGAGGCCAGAAGCCGGTGACTCCAAAGCTTTTATATAATGCGCTGCCTTCATCACTGACTTTGTAGAGGGCACAGAAGAAAAATTCAGGCAACGCAAATGGTAATTGCCGAATAATTTGAGGTGTTAAACCTCTCTCCTCTTCTAATTTGAGCGTTTGTGCTGTCTGAAAGATCGCTTCACAAAGAACATCCTTAAATTTTTGCTTATTCTGCTGTCCCCGAGGTGGTAGGTAGTAATTACTAGGAGAAATGCTAATACTTAGAACGAAAATGCCAGGTAATTTATTTGAGAGGTCGTTTTTAATCTCTTCTAAGACATCTCCAATTGTGTTGTGCCTTACCTCTAACTTCTCGTCAGTGAGCCTCTTAACTTCTACAGCAATTTCATCACCTATTTTCGTGTCATAGCAAACCCAGTCCCAATTAAGCTGACCTTCTAAATGGGGATAGACTTTAGTAGTTTTGCCTTTAATTGCAATATGTGTCCCGTATTTCTTGTTGTGATAATCTAGGACACGCTGCACGTGTTCTCTTTCCCACTTGTCTTTATCTTTCTGCTTTGTTTTCTTAGTCATTGCCCTGATTATAACAAAAGGGGGCAAAGATTAACTCTTTGCCCCACTAAGTAGATTCTAAGGCTTACGGGAAGCCGTAGAACTTATTCAAGCAGTTGTTGTAACACTACATTATCAATAAGTCTAGTCCTACCGATTCTTACCGCCAGCGAAACCAGGGCCGGTGGCCTGACCGTATCCAGTTCGTCTAAGGTCTCCGTATTAGCAATGGATACATAATCAATGTTGGCTAGGGGCTGTTTCTGGATGAGTCCTATCATCTCCTGCCGTAAGCGGTCGGCGTCTTTTTCTCCCTGAGACCATAGCTTTTGAGCCAGAGTAAGAGCCTGATAGAGAACTAACGCTGACTGACGTTCGCGGGTATTAAGATAATTATTGCGACTACTCATTGCCAGCCCACCTGGTTCACGCACCGTAGGCAGGGTAACTACTTCCAGGTTCATATTCAGCTCGGTTACCATCTTCCTAATAACTACCGCCTGCTGGGCATCCTTCTGACCAAAGTAGGCCCTGGTCGGCTGGATGATGTTAAACAGCTTGGCACAGACCGTGGTAACCCCCTTGAAATGACCGGGGCGGGCAGCCTCTTCAAGTCGCTCGGTTACTTTACCTACCTCTACCCAGGAATTGAACTGCGGGGGATACATCTCATTTGCTGAGGGCACAAAGACGACATCAGCGGCTTCCTTTTCTAACAAGGCAAGGTCACGCTTGGAATCACGCGGATAACTGTGGAGATCTTCCTGTGGGCCAAACTGAGTCGGATTAACGAATATGCTGACCACCAGCGAGGGGTTTTCGGCTCTAGCCCGTCTTACCAAAGACAGATGACCCTCATGGAGGTAGCCCATTGTCGGCACGAAGCCCACCGGCTCAGTAAGCTCCTGTCTCAGCTGTCTCATGTCATCTATTCTGTCGATGATTTTCATTAAAGGTGTTATCTACCTTACTTTCTTAAGTCCCTTTCCCTTTTAAAAGAAGTGGGGAATAATTAGTAAGAGAGGCAAAGCCTCTCTTTAACTCTCCCTTTCACAATCTCAATAAACCTTTAGTGTTTATTATCTCTGGTTTAAACTTCTCTTCGCTGATAAGTTATTCGGCAAAACGGGTACTATTTAGCTAGCTTAGCTAAGATGCTTTCGTCCATAGCGAAGCTTTGCTCCTCAGCGGGAAAGCTGCCGTCTCTTACTTCTGTGTCATACTCGGTAACCGCAGCCCGAATAACATCAGCCAGCCTGGCATATTGCTTGGTATGCTTGGGAACGAAGTCAGTAAAGAGACCCAGGATATCACTTACCACCTGAACCTGACCGTCACAGCCGATACCGGCGCCGATGCCAATAGTGGGCATGCCTATCCTTTGCGTAACGAGGGTCGCTAATGGGGTGGGGACAGTCTCCAAGACAACAGCAAAGGCTCCCGCCTGTTCCAGAGCTTTGGCATCATCAAGCAACCGGGCAGCCGCTGTTTCAGTTCTACCCTGCACCTTATAGCCCCCTAATTGATGGAGTGACTGGGGGGTAAGCCCGATGTGTCCCATAACCGGGATACCACAATTGACAATGCTCCTTACCTTTTCGGCTACAGTTACGCCTCCCTCGAGCTTAACTGCCTGGGCACCACCCTCCTGAATAAACCGAGCCGCATTACGAAGGGCGTCAGAGACACTGACGTGGTAGGTCATAAAGGGCATATCGCCAATCACCATTGCCTGCTTGGTGCCTCTGACTACGGCCTTAGTGTGGTGTAGCATCTCCTCTATGGTTACCGGTATGGTTGATTCATAACCCAGGACGACCATACCCAGGCTATCCCCGACCAGAATGAGCGGTATCCCTACCTCATCAATTATCCTGGCGGTAGTGTAGTCGTAGGCGGTGAGCATTGTGATTTTCTCGCCTTTTCGTTTCATATCTCTTATCTGGTTAATTGAAATTCGCACCGGTTCTCTCCTTTAAAAGGGTATCGCCCCAATCAGCCGTTTACTATCAACGACGGCATTACGGGCATCAACATATACCAGTTTGGGTAGGAAATTAAGGGCTTCATTATCCTCAACCTGGCAGTAAGCCAGAATGATAATAGTGTCCCCCTTGGCAGCTAATCTAGCCCCGGCGCCATTGAGGCAGATTTCACCATCTTTTTCTCCCTTGATAGCGTAGGTGGTAAAGCGGGCGCCGTTGTTGAGGTTTAGCACCTGCACCTGCTCGTAGGGCAGAATGTCAGCTTCCCGCATGAGTTTCTCGTCAATGCCGATACTGCCTTCGTAATCAATATTGACGGCGGTGACTCGGGCACGGTGAATTTTGCTCCTAAGCATTATTCTCATTAGCTCCTCCCCCAATTAGTTCTTTACTGGTTAGATTGCTCCAGTATACTCCTTAGCTCCTCCGCCTGGTGCTCATCTATCCTTCCCTTAGCTAAAGCAATGGGGATCGTCTTGAGACCGAGTTCTCTATAGGTGGTAAGCAAGTCAGGGGCGGCTTTCTGTAGCGCCCCGAGATGCTTCTTTATGGTGCCACTATCGCCGCGGGCAATCGGTCCGGTGAGACACCCGGGTATGCCGACAGTTTCAATATTGTGAATTGTTCCCCGTACTAGTGGCAGCAGTGCCTCGGTAGCCTGATTTATGGGGATACCAAAGGTCTGCCACAGGTCGGTAGCTAGTTTAACCAGAGTTACCAGGTAGTTACAGGCAATAACTGCCGCCGCATGATAGACTACCTTGTCGCTTGCCTTTAGCTCAATCCAGCGACCCCCAAGGGCGGTAGCCATATCCTGGAGTGTTTTTAGCAGGGGCCCCTCAGCCTCCAGGGCGAAGGTTGAGCCGGGCGTGTTTTCGATTGCCTGTTTTACACTGGCAAAGGTCTGCAAAGGGTGAAAGACACCAACACAGGCACCTGATTTTCTGGCTGGCTCCAGAATATCGGTTGAATCGGCACCGCTGCAGTGAACTACCCTCTGTCCCCGGTGCCACTTTGTCTGGGACGCTACGGAGGCAATAACGTCATCGGGAGTGGTAATGAAGACAAGCTCAGCAGTATCGGCTACCTCTTGATTGCTGTTAACCGGTGAGCAGCCACTAATTTCCCGGGCCAGGTTTCCGGCTGAGGTCTGATGCCGGCTGGATACGGCCACTACCGGGTAGCCCTTGCTGCTTAACTGCAGGGCAAGGGCGCTACCTATGGTGCCGGCGCCAATAAATCCCAGTTTAAGCATTTTACCCTTCCGCTAGCCAAACAATAAAAATACCCTCTCTGCTTCCCACAGAGAAGGCATCCAAAACGGCGATCTTAATTTCTGGTCGTCTCGGTCGTATTTGATCCAAGCGACTGAACCTATATCTATCATATTCACTTTTCAGAGCTCACCGCCAATCTGGTCGATGGCTAATAATTATCTCTAGCCTAAGACTATAACCTAGTGTGGATTTTGTCAAATGGGAATAATCACTCATTACTTCTCGGCATCTAATTTAGCCAAGCATTTCTCGGCTAGATCGCTGAATGCGCCAATCCGGAACGGCGTTCCGTGATAGGCTTTATACATCAAGATACCCCACAGTATCCACCAGAGGGCGAAGAAAACTATGAAAACTACTGTGGCAGCGATAGCCACGGGGTTGAGAAATCCTCGCCCCCACCAGCCCAAAGCCCATGGCCAGCCACCAAAGCTACTTGCGACGCCCCAAATAATATGGATGATACCAAGAGTAACCAGTGACTGCATGGCGTGGAAACGGACTAACCGATTCCTTTTTTCTATAAAGAGGAAAATAATACCGGTTACCCAGAAGCCGAGATAACATAATAGTCCAGCGACATTCGGCTTTAGACTCGTTGTTGAACCGCCCTTCATTCTCTTTTTCTTCCCTATCGTCTCCTGTGCTTCAATCCGCGCCTTTTCCTCCTCATAGATTTTTCTCCGTTCTTCAGGTGATAGTCCCAATTCAAACCTCCTCAGGGTTCAAAGCTACCTAGTGTTAATAGCGGATACTTTACGGATTTATTGGTTATCTTAGCCTGCCGTCTGCTAACTGTCAATACCCTGAAATCCTCACGCGTTTATGAGAGATTGACGGGATTATGGTATAATTGGCGCCGTAAGCTGGATGACCCTGACCGAGCTATTCTTTTATGAAGCATACAAAGACAGGGAGGCATGGGAATCAAGACATATGACAAAGTCGTATGTAAAGGAATTGGGAGAGGTATTACCCAATTACATAGCGGGTGATATGGAAATGTCGGAGTATGAACTGGCTGAGTCTGCTTAGATAACTTAATGGCTAACTGCCCAGTCAATAAGGCGCCGAGAAGACATTCCAAAGGCTGCCTAGCCGCAAGTATCATACAGTTTACATAAAGTAACAGGCAGCATAGAGTTGACACTCGTGCTACCAAAAGATACAATAATCTTCGTGCCGAGGTAGCTCAGTTGGTAGAGCAGCGGACTGAAAATCCGCGTGTCCTCAGTTCGATTCTGAGCCTCGGCACCAAAGAAACTTAAGACTATAGTAGTCTAGTTTGAGGGCAATAGTAAGGGAATTTGCACGTAGTTTGAAGATGCGGAAGTAGTTTAGCGGTAGAACGCTTCCTTGCCAAGGAAGAGGTCACGAGTTCGAATCTCGTCTTCCGCTGGCGCCGAAGTGGCGGAATGGGTAGACGCGGCAGTCTCAAAAACTGTTGGAGAGCAATCTCCGTGTCGGTTCGAGTCCGACCTTCGGCACTACAGGGTCTGCCGAAGGCTTCTATATCGGATGCCGAGTTGTGTAGTGGTAGCACGGGGGACTTTGAATCCTCTAGCCCTGGTTCGAATCCAGGCTCGGCAGCCAGCAAACCACTTGCTGTCGGCATATAAGGAGGTAGCAGATGACCCGTTCTCCATTCCCGGTGATTTCGGTTAAGGGCAAGCCCTTCGACTGTGGCCGGCAGTATGGCTCTCAAGCCCGGGAGCAAATACGCCGCAATATAGGCCTCTACTTCAACTTGTGGGATGCCTTATGGGGAGCCAAGCGCCCCGAGGTTCTAAAACAATGCACCGGGTTGGTTCCGGTCATCGGGGAATATGACGCCGATATCCTGGAGGAACTGGAGGGGGTAGCCAGGGGAGCAGAGCTCTCCCTTGAGGAAATAGTAGCCCTGAATGCCAGGTATGAACTGGTCTTTGCCCTAAGCCCAGCCCCTCAACCTGGGAGCGGTGGCTGCACCTCTATAGCTACCTTGCCTCAGGTTACCCAGGATGGCCATACCATCCTGGGGCAGAACTGGGACTGGATGACCAGATTCCAGGAATTAAACGTAATTCTAGAGGTAGCGGAGGCGGGTAAGCCGAACCTCGTTACCCAGACGGAAGCCGGCATTATCGCTCACAAGGGTATGAATTCAGCGGGAGTGGGGGTATGTCTTAATGCCCTGGCATCCAATCAGGATAGATTTGGACCCACGACGCCATTTCTTATTGTGGCGCGGGGTATCCTTAATGCTGATAGCTTCAGCCAGGCGCTCAAGGCAGTCATTGATGCTAGGGTCACGGTTTCGTTCAACTTCCTCATTGCTCACCGGGATGGCGAGGCCATTGACCTGGAGGTTACCCCAGGAGACGTGGGTTTCCTGTATCCGGAGGGGGGCATCCTTACCCACAGCAATCACTTTCTAACCTTCACCAACCGGGAAGACCTAATAGATACCTTCAAGACAGTTCTCCCTGATACCCTCTTTCGCTGCCACCGGGCACGGCAACTTCTGCAGTTAGACGAAGGCCATATTGACGTCGGTAGCTTCCAACGGGTGGTCAAGGACCATTTCAGTTACCCCAATTCTATCTGCCGCCATGCCGACACCCGGGATGAGGAACCCAGGCAGCTAGCCACCAAGTGTTCCGTAATAATGGACCTTAACGAGCGGACCTTTTATATGACCGACGGTCCTCCCTGCCAGAATGAGTATTTCAAGCTGACGCCGCCGAGCCTGTTCAAAGACTAAGACATCAGTGCTCCCGCTTTCAAATTATTCTGGTGGCGTATAAGATTGGCAGTCTTACCGACTGGGTTTCACTTGTCTTCTGAGGCGCCAGAAGGTATAATTTCGAGTAGTTACTTCCTTCCCCGATAGCTCAATTGGTAGAGCGGGCGGCTGTTAACCGCTAGGTTGTAGGTTCGAGTCCTACTCGGGGAGCTTCTACTCTATATCTTCTCGGTATTTTTGGGCTAGAGCAGGGTCATACGGTGCTCTTCTCCCACTACACACTTCCCTGGGGCACAACTGACAGCTTTCAAATTTAACCTCAGCTGGGAAGAATATCCCAGATACAGACTTTACCGGAATCATGAGACAGCTTTCGGTCAGCTTCACCCCGATTAAATCCTCAACATTATCAAAGATTGAAAACAGCTCCTTCTGTTGTGTTATTGGCCAGGATGCCAAAGAGCCCGGATTCATTCGCGACAGATGTCCCAGTGCGTAATTTCTGGTTAAGTAGCTTTTAAGATGGCTTATGGCTGAGCGTAAAACTATTTCCTTAATGACATCCAAACAATAGCTTTTCATAAAATCTCTGGAGGGAACAGCTATTTTATCTAGTTCTGTGCCGCAGGTTACAACATACGGAAAGACTCGTTGTATCTTATCAAGATTAACCCTAAGCACACGGCTGGTAAACCTGATGCCACTAATATCCAGCGAGTCTTGGTTTTTGTTATCAACATAGGAAACCTCATAGACAGCCTTAGGCCTAGCGATGGGATGAACAACCTTGAGCAATTCGCGGGCAATTTTTTCAACGTACTTATTCTCTTCGCGTATATGCAACCGCCTTAGTAGTTCCCTAAGTCCCAAACTAACTGGGATGTTACGCAATACTTTCATGATACAGTTAAGAGGGCTAAGCTTACAGAATCCCCCAATCAATAATTTTTAACCCGGCTAATTACTCTTTAGTTATGTTCTATTTTTCTATTCTCAGATACCTGGCGTTGATAGCTACGATTATCGTGCTTAGGGCCATAAGTGCCGCGCCCATAGCGGGACTCAAGAGGATACCAAAGCCGTAAAGAGCACCGGCGGCAGCCGGAATGGCAAAGGCATTATAACCCGTCGCCCAAGCCAAATTCTGTACCATCTTTCTATATGTCGCTCGTGCCAGGCTGACTATGGCCAGCACATCAAGGGGATTACTTTTAACCAGGATAATATCGGCTGTCTCCACGGCGACGTCAGTACCAGCACCGATGGCAATACCCACGTCCGCCTGGGCCAGGGCGGGAGCATCGTTTACACCATCACCGGTCATAGCCACAGTGAGTCCTCGTGACTGAACTTCCTTTACCTTTTCTGCCTTCTTATCCGGCAACACTTCGGCAAAATACTCATCCAGCCCCACTTCATCAGCCACCCATTTCGCCACTTGTTTATTATCTCCGGTGAGCATCATACACCTGATGCCCATTTCTCTTAGCTTTGAGATTGCCTCTTTTGACTCTGGCCTGATAATGTCAGCCAGGGCAACGGCACCCTTGAGTTCACTGTCAATTATTATGAATATTACCGTCTTCCCCTGTGAGGTAAGCTTCTCAATCCTCTCATCATTTATGGTGAGATTTTTTTCCTTGAGGTAGCCGGGGCTGACAACCTCGACCTCTCTGCCGTTTACCTTAGCCTGTGCCCCTCTACCTGGGATTGCCCTGAAACCCTCGATAGCAAGTTTTTCCTCGGTTGCTGAGGCAACTCCCCGGGCAATGGGGTGTTCGGAATAGGCCTCTACTGAGGCGGCATATTTCAGCAGTTCTTTCTCAGCCATATTTTTGGTGAAGGAAATAACATCAGTAACGCCGAATTTGCCTTGCGTAAGTGTTCCCGTCTTATCGAATAGGATTGCCTGAATATTCCGGGCTCTTTCGAAGGCAGTGCGGTCTCTTATTAGTAGACCACTGCCGGCAGCGAGGGCCGTGGAGACAGCAACCACCAAAGGAACCGCCAGCCCAAGAGCATGGGGGCAGGTAATAACCATTACCGTTACCATCCTCTCCAGGGAAAAAACAAAGGTCTCATCAAATCTGGTTAGCCATATGACAAGTGCGGCCGGCCCAACGGTAAGCGCGGTTATGGTAAGCCACCTGGCGGCCCGGTTGGCTAGGTCCTGAGTCTTTGACTTGCTCTCCTGTGCCTGTTGAACCAGTGTGATCACCTGTGAAAGATATGAGTCCTTACCCGTCTTCTTAACTTCAGCCGTAATTGAGCCATCACCATTGATGGAACCACCAATGACGCTACCACCTGCTTTCTTATATACCGGTTGGGTTTCGCCAGTAAGCATGGCTTCGTTGACAGATGTTTCTCCATCAACCACCTCTCCATCGGCGGGAATCTTCTCCCCCGGTTTGACGACGAACTTGTCTCCGACTTCAAGTTCATCTAGGGGCACGTCCTTCATACTGCCGTCAGGCATAAGCCTATGGGCTTCTGAGGGCATCAGTCGGGCCAGTTCCTCCAAGGCCTTTGATGCTCCCAAAATCGACCTCATTTCTATCCAGTGGCCCACCAGCATGACATCGACCAGGGTAGCCAGCTCCCAGAAGAACGGCTTCCCAACGAGACCGAACACTGTGGCACTGCTGTACACATAGGCAACGCTTATGGCTAGACCAATTAGAGTCATCATGCCTATGTTCTTAGATTGCACTTCGGTAAAAAGACCTTTGAGGAAAGGAAGACCTCCGTAGAAGAAGATGGCGGATGAGAGGCCGAAAACAAGATAATGGTCGCCGGCAAATCCGACTGTGTCAGCAAGCCCAAAGAATTCACGGATTGATTGAGAGAAGATAAGAACTGGTATAGTCAAACCAAGGGATATGAAGAATCGTTTTCTGTAGTCAGCCATCATCATACGGTGATGGTTGGCACCAGTATGCTGAGCTTTCATTTCGTGTCCAGAATGCTCACCCTGCATATTGTGCTCCGAGCCCTGCACTTTGCATCTCCTAAGCGACATATTTTGCAAATTATACCTGTCGGGGTTTTAGCTGTCAACGTTAAAGTCATGACCAACATACCGCTCAAGAAGAGTTTCACGGCTCGATGGTGCCGACAGGCAAAATCATCTCATAGTCTAACATCCGTGAGGTATGAAACCGGCAAGGATATTTGCTAGCGGGGGCTGGTGAACGAGTAAAGGCTTGAAAGGGTTTACCTCTGGTTCATTTGGGCCCGAAGCCAGGAGACCCATTCCCCAATTCCCTGTCCGGTGGTACAGGAGATTGGGATAATCTCTAGCTTTTCATTTATGCTTCTAATCGCCTGAGAAAAGGCCTTCAGGTCGAACTTTACATAAGGTAGAAGGTCAATTTTATTCAACAGCACAATATCGGCTTCGTGGAACATTAACGGATATTTAAATGGCTTATCGTCCCCCTCGGGGACGCTTGATACGATAGCCCTTTTATGGTCACCAAGAGCAAACCCGGCAGGACAGATTAGGTTACCTACGTTTTCAATAAAGAGCAGGTCGATGTCCGGCAAGGGTATGTTATCCAGGGCATTTTGAACCATATTGGCATCGAGGTGACAGCCGCCCCCAGTGTTTATCTGGATGACCGGTGCCCCCTCTTTGCCTACTGCCTCGGCATCCATACTGGAACTCACATCCCCTTCAATAACTCCAATCCTGGTTTTACCCTTCAGCCTCTTTATGGTTTCTAGAATAAGGCTGGTCTTACCGGCACCGGGTGAGGACATTATGTTTACCGTAAATACGTTGTTTTTATCCAGTAACTCCCGGTTTTTTTCGGCTATTTGGTCGTTGGCGCTAAGAATGTTTTTGAGAACCTTTATTTCCATTTACTCCACCTCAATGTTTTTGTAAAAACTCCATTAACCGGATTTCTGCAGGAAATTCCTCATCAGTTATTCCACATCAATACTCTCGACAAAGAGCTCTTTACCGGCGGTAATCTCCATATTATTACCCCCACAATGGGGGCAAGTCCAGTCAAATTCCCTAAGTTCAAAGAGCTTATCACAGTCCCGGCATCTCGCCTGGGGGGAAACCGCGGTGAAGACGAGGGTAGCCCCCTCAGCGATGGTATCCTTAGCCATAAAGTCGAAGTAGAACCTTACGCACTCTTCAACAAATCCGGAGAGCTCTCCGATGACCAGATTTATCTTACCAACCTTTTTGGCTCCTGCCTTCTCAGCTTGCTCCAAAACGATATCAAGCATGCTCTGGGTGATGGCCAGTTCGTGCATCTATAACCTTACCTCTAGTACTATCCTTGGATTTAGTTCAAGCCGGAGTTGGTTCAGCAAATCCTCGGCAGTGGGTCGCCAGCTAACATATCAATTATGCGGGAGGTTCCCAGGCTGGTTTTCATTACTACCCGGCCGGGGTGTTTAGTGGTAACCTCGCCGATGATAGCCGCCTCTTTCCCGTAACGGTTGCCGCGCATGGCTTCTAAGACCCCGTCGGTATCTTCAGCCGGGACGATAGCCACCAGCTTACCCTCGTTGGCAATATAGAGGGGGTCAAGCCCCAGCATCTCACAGGCACCCAGAACCTCTTCCCGCAGCGGAATCTTTTCTTCTTCAATCCTGATACCCACCTTTGACTGAGTTGCCAGCTCGTTCAGGGTGGTCGCTAGGCCGCCTCGGGTAGGGTCGCGCAGGCAGTGGATATTAGAACTGGTGGCTAGCATCTCCGTCACCAGCTTTCCCAATGGAGCCAGGTCGCTTTTGAGATGGGTAGAAAAGCTTAGCCCCTCGCGCTGACTGAGGACAGCGATACCGTGGTCACCGATAGTCCCGCTTAAGATTATCTTGTCCCCCGCTCTGGCATTACTACCAGAGATATTGACTCCTTCTGGGATTATGCCGATACCGGCGGTATTGATGAAGAGCTTATCGGCACTACCCCGGTTAACCACCTTGGTGTCTCCGGTAATGACATTCACTCCGGCTTCTTTGGCCGCCTTCTTAATAGAAGCTACGATTTGGTTCAGTTCACTCTGGGCAAGCCCCTCCTCAATGATGAAGGCGAGGCTTAAATAGAGGGGTTTAGCCCCGGACATAGCCAAGTCATTCACCGTGCCGCAGACAGCCAGCTTCCCGATATCACCGCCGGGGAAGAAGATAGGGCTTACTACATGGCTATCGGTGGTGAAAGCCAGCCGACCGCTCAGGTCAAAGACAGCTGAGTCATCCAGTTTGGCAAGTAGGGGATTAGCCAGAGCCTTAACAATATTTCTCTCTACGAGTTCATGGGCCAGCCGGCCACCACTACCGTGGGTAAGCAGAATTTTATTCTCCAAAGCTTCCTCCATACCGGTAATCAGCGGCGCAGCTACCCTCGGAAGAGACCATGCATGGCCCTACCGGGTGTTCCGGCGTGCAGGCACTGCCGAATAGGGTGCAGTCTCGAGGCGTTTTAACCCCCCGCAGTATGTCGCCGCAGAGGCAACCCTCGGGTTCAGCGGTAGGTTCGGAAACGATATTAAAAGCAAGCTCAGCATCAAACTGCTCATATTCCTTGCGTAACTTTAGACCGCTATCGGGAATCTCACCCAGCCCTCGCCACTGAGCCAGGCCAGGCTCAAATACCCGCCCCATAATCCCCTGAGCCTCAAGATTACCCTCGGGGCGTACCCCCCTTCGGTAAGCAATCTCGACCTTAGCCTCCCCCTTTTCCACTTGCGCCACCAGCATGCTAACGCCCTGCAAGATATCCAGGGGTTCAAAGCCGGAGATGACACAGGGAATATGGTAGTCCCGAGCCACGGACTCCCAGGGATGGGAGCCGATAATAGTGCTTACATGGCCGGGGCAGATGAGCCCCTCTAGTTTGACCTCACCGGAGTCCAGAATGGCTCGGATTGCCGGCGGGCAGAGCTTGTGCAGGGAGAGAACATGGTAGTTCCGTATTCCCCTATTTTGTGCCTGGAGGATGGATGCCGCCACAGTCGGGGCGGTGGTCTCAAAGCCAATCCCGAGGAAGACAACGTGCCTATCAGGGTTCTGAGCCGCTATCTTAAGAGCGTCCATAGTGGAATATACGGTACGCACCTCAGCACCACTAGCCTTAGCCTCCTGCAGGCTGGAATGACTCCCTGGTATCTTAAGCATGTCACCAAAGGTGGCAATGATTACATCTGGAATTCGGGATAGAGCAATGGCCTTATCTAGGTCAGCATTGGCGGTAACACAAACCGGGCAGCCGGGCCCGGAGACCATCTCCAGGGTTTTAGGTAGTGCCTGGCGAAGGCCGTACCTGAAGATGGTGACAGTATGGCCACCACAGAACTCCATCAGGCGAGCTCTAGTCAGGGACTGGCGGCGAATTTGCGAGATTAATCCCGCAGCCAGTTCGGGGCGCCGAAATTCAGTAATGAACCTCAAGCTGCCTCCTCACCAGCGGCGGCTATTTCCTCTAAGAGCCTTAGGGTTTCCCGGGCTTCTTCCTGGTCAAGGATATTTATGGCGTAGCCAGTGTGGACGATGGCATAATCACCGACCTTAGCCTCCGGGGTAAGCTCAAGGCTAATGCGGCGGGTAATGCCGCCTATTTCCGCTTCGGCTTCTTTATCCGCTATGGACTTAATAAGTGCCGGTATGGCAAGACACATGTCTAATTCCTTTACGCAAAATTAGCAATCACCGCCTGCCCCAGAGAAATGCCGCCGTCATTACAGGGCACCAGATGATGAGTAAGTACACTCAGGCCTTCTTTCTCTAGTGCTGTGATGGCTAGTTTGAAAAGCAGTCGATTTTGAAAAACACCCCCACTCAGCGCCACCCTATTTATGCCCCTTTCTTGGGCAAGGACTTTACACATCTCAGCGATTATCTCAGCCATGGTTCGGTGAAACTTGAGCGAGATTATAGGGGTGGAGAGCTGATTTCTAACATCCTGAGTAACTTCGGAGATCAGGTCTCTTAATTTTACCACTTTTATTCCCTGGTCTGTAATAATGGAGAAGGGATAGGCGTTCTTCTCAAGTTGAAATTCATCGGGGGCCAGCATCTCAAGCTCAATAGCCGCCTGAGCCTCGTAATCTATCTCTCCCCTCACCCCGGCTAGGGCAGAGACGGCATCAAAGAGCCGCCCGGCGCTTGAAGTCAGCGGGGAATTTATACCTCGCTCTAGCTGCTGTTTTACGATTTCAACCTCTTTTGGATTAAGCCGGCTCAAAGGAAGGCCTGTCAGGGGGAAATCCTTACCTAGCAGTGAGTATAAAAAGCTTAGGGCCATACGGTAGGGTTTCTTTATGGCGGCGGCACCTCCCGGCAGGGGCACATATTCCAGATGCCCCACCCTTTGGGAACTATTATAATCAGCAAGCAGGAATTCCCCTCCCCAGATGGCACCGTCGGGACCAAATCCGGTGCCGTCAAAGGCGACCCCGATGACTGGGCCTTCAACCCTATTCTCTACCAGACAGCTTACGATATGGGCATGGTGGTGCTGAACCGGGACGAGGGTTAACCCGTGCGTTAAACCAATCTGTCGGGCATACTTTGTGGCGAGATATTCGGGGTGCATATCATAAGCCACGATTTCTGGCTCAACTCGAAACAGCTCTTTATAGAGCTCAATAGTATTCTCGAAGTGCTCCAGCGTTTCCGCATTCTCCATATCACCGATATGCTGGCTGATAAAGGCGTGCTCATCTTTAGTCAGACAGAAGGTATTCTTCTCTTCGGCACCGCAGGCAAGGATTTGCTTTGACTTGAAGGGGAGGGAAATAGGGTAGGGGGCATAGCCCCGGGACCGTCTTATCGGCTGAGGCACCTCATCCACTATCGTGTAAACACTATCATCATAACGGGCGTAGATATCACGGTTATGGAGCAGGAAATAGTCAGCAATATCTCTAAGCCTTCTTAGAGCCTCATCGTTATCCTTGACAATGGGCTCCTCGCTAAGATTACCGCTGGTCATCACTAGTGGCCGACCAGTCTCCCGTAATAGCAGGTGATGTAGGGGGGTGTAAGGCAGCATCACCCCGAGATACTTCAGGTTTGGGGCTACTGCCCTAGAGATATTGGATGAATTACGCCGCCACCTCAGTAGCACAATCGGACACTCGGGAGATTCAAGAAGTTTCCTTTCTTCGGGTGACAGGCAACAGTGCTTTTCCACATTCTCCATAGTGGCTACCATAACGGCTAAAGGTTTGGCGGGTCGTCTTTTCCGATTTCTTAACTGATTTACGGCGGCTTCATCAGTAGCGTCACAGGCCAGTTGAAATCCGCCCAGACCCCTGAGTGCCAGAATACTTCCTCGTTTGAGGAGAGTGCTGGCCGTCTTAATGGCATCACCGCTTTCAAGCGGCTTGCCATTACGGTCAACTATCTCCAGGCTGGGGCCACATTTAGGGCAGGCATTGGGTTGGGCATGGAAGCGTCGGTCCAGGGGGTCATCATATTCCCGTTGACACTCCGGGCACATCTGAAACTTACGCATCGTCGTCTTGGAGCGGTCGTAAGGGATGTCCTCAATGATTGTGAACCGGGGACCGCAATTAGTGCAGTTGGTAAAAGGGTAGCGGTGGCGGCGGTCGGTAGGGCAAAAGATTTCCCTTATGCAAGCTTCGCAGATAGCAATATCGGGGGAGACTAGCTGATATTCCCCCCGCTGGCTCTGACTTTCCCGGATTACGAAGCTGGTATAACCAGATGGGGAATGGAAAGTGGCCTCAGTCTTTTCAATATGCGCCATGGGAGGACTTTTGGCCTTAAGGGCAGCTAGGAAACTCTTGAGGGCTACCTCATCCCCCTCCACCTCAATTTTTACACTTCCTGAGGTATTGCGCACCCAACCTTTCAGGTTGTGCTCATGAGCCAGCCGGTAAACGAAGGGGCGAAAGCCAACCCCTTGCACCACCCCTTGCACCTTTAGCTTGGCTAATTTTTTTGCTCTTACCAGCACCATTCCCCCATCCCCTTAAATTTATCATGTGGTGACCCTCCAACCACTTAGCTGGTAATCCCGGGGCGGGCGGGATTCTTTCAGTAGATGTAGCTTATTCTGCTTCTTGAGTTGCTCGTAGATAAGGCACCAGGCACAGTCCCGGTCCGGATTAAGCTCACACTTACCTTCCTTGCTTCCGCCACAAGCGCCACTAAGCAGTCCCTTACTACACCGGGCAACGGGACAAATACCGCCCGTTGTGTCAAGGAGACAATCGCCACAGCCGGCACATCTCTCTTCTAATATACCCGCCTCTCTCTCCTCAGCGCCCATAAAATGGGTGTTCTGGGCCGGGAAAATAGGAATATCGGGGAAGACCTCAGCCAGGGTTTGTACCCCTATTCCGCAGGCTAAAGAGAGCACCGTCTCCACATCATCCATCTGGGGCCTGAGTATAGAGGCCGCCAGGTAGTTATCGCATTGCTTGGCTACTGTGGTTACCTTGAAGTTGAAATCTTTATTTCTTAATTTTCCGGCAAGCTCAAGTAGTTGGCTCAGGGTCTTAGCCTCTCTTAAGCCTCGTGGTGGCTGGGTGCAGCCATCGCAACCGGTAATCAGGATTTTGGCGTAGGGAGAGATGAAATCTAAAACCTCATCGAGAGGCTTCTGCGTTGTTACTATCATGCGCTACCCACCTTTACCCAGCAGCTTTTATTATTTGGCTAAACTGCTCTAATTCTCTATCCATCTCCTCAGGATATCTTGGGGATACAGTGCAGAAGTGAAGCCGCTCCTGAAGGCCTATTTGGCCCAACCTTTCACCTAGGGCGGCTATTGAGTGTTGCGCCTTGGCGCTGGCCCGCTCCTGTTTACAGTCATCTTCGGAGCAGGCGACTACCATCACGCCATCAATGTCCTGCTGGAAAGCCTCTAGGATGTGAAATCTATCGACCCTGGAGGCACACGGCAGGTCTATGAAGCGGATGTTTGGTAGTGGTTTCCCGTTAAGTGGGGGGAAAACGGCCCACTGGCAGCGAAATACCAGAATCTTGGGGGGCTTCATCTCTGACGCCAAATTGGTAATCAGTAGGGAAATACGCTCCCGCTCCCAGTTCTCTAATTCCAGGGCTATCGCGGGACACATCGCCACACACAGTCCGCAGCCGCGACAGGCAGCTAGGTCAAAGTTAATCCCGCCCGGACTCTCCAGCTTGGCGGCATCGTAGGGACAATAAAAGACACAGTTACCACAGGCAATGCACAGGTTAGCATCTACCTTTACCTTCAGGCTGTGCCGTTTCAGGGTTATGATATCTGGTCCGTAGCCAAGCTGGTCCAGCAAGAGATTGAGGGCGATGACCTTGCGCCCGGTGACTGAGCTACCCCTCTCAAATCGGCAGTAATCCTCATCACAGGCAAGAACGTTTATTTTCTTAATCCCCGTAAGCAGAGCTTTCAGGTAGATTTCATCGGGGATGCGGCCGACGCAGGGGACCAGTAGCGGGATGAATTTTGATATTCCAAATAGCGTTTCCACCCCCTCAATATCGGGGGCACTGCCGCGGCACATGATAACCAGGGTATCGGATGCGTATTCTTGCTTTGCCTTCTCTAAGTATGCGATTAACGAATCGAGGTCGTAATAGAGGATATCGATGACCTTGGCTGGGCAATTGGCATAACAGAGTCCGCATACCTGGCACTTGGTTATATCCAGGGTAATCTTGCCTGTTTCCGCGTCCTTCTTGAGCGCTTCATAGGGGCAAAGAGTGGAACAGACTGAGCAATTGCTGCAGTAATCCACATTTTGTTTAACGGCAACTATGTCCTGAATAACTTGCTCATTCACGGTGACCTCACCTTCCCTAATTTAGTGTCAGGGGACCCAGCGTGATTACTTCATCCACAAATTCGTTTAATGACGACAGGAATTTTGGAGCCTCAGATGTGGCCAGCCACTCGGCTCTTAATCTCTCTGGCGCTATCCCGAGTTGGGATAGTGTCTTCTTGAGCAGCAATACATTTCGTCCCGCCTTATAGTTACCACTGACATAGTGGCAGTCCCCGGGAGAACAACCGGCTACCAACACACCGTCGGCACCTCTGGCAAAGGCATCAAAGACGTAAATGGGGTCTATCCTTCCGGTGCAGGTGGTTTTGATCATTCGGGGATAGAAATCATCCTTAAGTTTTGAAGCCATGGCAAGTTCTGCCCCGGCCGGCGAACACCAGTTACATCGGAAGATGACAATGTTAGGCTTAAAGTTATTCATAGCTTCTCCTCATCAATAATTTGTTTTACCATTGATGGTATCTTTTCTGCCACCTCTGGGGTGCACTGTTCAGCGAAGGTTTCGTTGTCCTTTATCTCGACGGCATATATGCTGACAGATTGGGGCATGCTGCAGCCCAGCCTCCCCCCAACCTCAAAGGCGGTGGCAATATCCATGCTGTGAAACGAAGAAAAATCCATATTTGGACTAAAATCTTCCAGCTCGAGTTTATATAGCTCCCCCGGCTTTCCCCGTTCAGTTTTTATAGAATCGATGATGATGAGCTTGTCATAGCCCGTTATCAGGTCAAGGAGGGCGATGGCGGCTTCATTTGTCTGTTCTACTTCAACACCGGGTTTTTGCTCCCCGAGCTTCTGGGCAATTTTTAGGCCCACGGCATCATCGCTGAGAATTGGATTGCCGATACCTAAAACGAGCGTATTCATACCCTGCTTTTTCCCTTCTTATATTTATGGATAACCTTATCCAAGGTTCTTTTAGCAAGCCAAACACAGTGGACTTTTATCGGTGGGATATCACCTATAGCTTACCCTTTGCCGCGTCTTTATCTCCCCGGCATTATTCGTCAATACCGCTTAGGATTTACACGGCGATGACTTCTTTAACCTCCGGTATCTGTTGTTTAAGGGCTCGTTCAATTCCGCTTTTCAGGGTTATCATTGCCATCGGGCAGCCACTGCAGGCACCCTTCAGCTTTAGCTTTACCACTCCTTCGGTTACGTCCACCAGCTCAACATCACCACCATCAGCCTGCAAAGCGGGCCTTACCTGAGCCAGCGCTGCTTCTACCTTATCACGCATGATTCTGCCTCCTTATCTTGATAATGCCGCATAGGTATCAGTTATAGTTTTCGCTAGTGCATCCTGGATAGTTCGAGCTCCAGATGGACAGACACTAACGCACACACCACATCGCTTGCATTTAAGTTCATCAATGACTGACTTTAACCGCTCTTCAGAAGTCTCTAGTTTAGAGGCCTCGTAAGGACATACGCCAACACAAATCCCACAGCCGCTACATAAATCATCATTAACCTCAATCTCCGGTATCTCGGTCTGCAGCCCGAGGACGACACACCCCTTACAGCTCTTACCCGGCCCGCAACAGAGGCATCTCCTCGCCTCCTCAATCACCTCTTTCAGGGAGTATTCTTTCTCAAACGGCTCAAAATTGAGCCGTTCTTTGGCCGGAGTCCACTTGAGTTCCGGCTGAAGCTTGTACCTAATACGCTCCGGGATAGAGGCAGTTTCGTATTCCTTTTCCTCCCTGCCGGCTTTCATGTCCTCACCCTTGAGGTAGCGGTCGATGGACTCGGCGGCGGTGGCTCCGTCTCTCATTGCTTCCGAGGCAAAACCGACCATCCTGACATCACCACCAATGAAGACCCCTTCCTTGAGGTTACTCATCAGGGTAATCGGGTCGATGTCCAGTCTACCCCGCTCATTGAGTAAGGCCTCTTTCTGGAATAAGGTTCGCTCCGGACCCTGTCCTATGGTTATCAGCAGGACATCGCCCTTAACGTATATCACGTCACCGCGGTCACATTGGGGGTTGAATCTGCCGTCCTCGTCAAAGACTGAGGTGCACCGGGGACATTTTATTCGGTTAAACTTCCCATCCTTACCGATTATCTCCTCTATGCCTCGGGAATAGATTATCTTTATGCCTTCTTCGATAGCGCCTTCTATTTCTTCATCGTCAGCCGGTATACCATCTTTGGTTGATTTATCCCCGCACTCCAGGCAGATAAGGGTAATCTCTCCCCCCAGTCTTCGGGCAGTTCTGGCGACGTCAAAGGCGACATTGCCTCCGCCGACTACAATTACCTTCTTACCCTTATAGAGCTGGAGGGGAACGTTTCCCTGCAGCACTTCATAGAGAAGGTTTAGACCGAACACGACTCCTTCCAAATCAGCAGTGACTATTTCTCGCCCAAAGGTGAGGGGTCGGGGAGCAGGTGTTCCGGTAGCAATGAATACCGCTCGATAGCCTGCCTTCGTAAGGTCGTCCAGCGTTTGGCCCTCGTCGCCTACTTCGGCACCAAGCTTGACTTCTATGTGGGCGATCCGGAGCAGGTTGTTAATCACCGAGTCAATGATATCCTGGGGAAGGCGATATGCCGGGATAAGACACATGGCCCCGCCTAACTTGGGGTTTCTCTCCAGAATGGTAACCCGGTACCCTTTCTTGCTCAATATATAGGCACACATTAAGCCTCCCGGCCCACCACCAATAACCGCCACCCTCTCTTTGGTCGATGCGGGGAGCGACGGTACTGTCTCAAGATACTTGACATACTCTTTCGCCACAAGACGCATCAGCATCCGGCGTCTTACGGCTCCAGTCTCGTCCTTATAGTTACACTCCTGCTCACAGAGCCCACAGATGTAGGCGCACAGTAGCGGGAATAAGGGACTCTGCTCGTAAACCTCATTACCTATCTCGATCATCTGCCTGGCGGCTTCCTCCGGATCGAAAGGCAGTAGGGCAATCATAGCGTGATTCCGCTGAATATCTATGCCTAAGGGGCACCTGATCTGGCAGGGGGATAGGTACACCTTGCCATCTTCACAGATTACCTCTTCAACCTGGCTCTGTTCCTCCGTAGACATATCCTTTGTCATCCGAGCCTCCTAATTTACTTTTTAGTGTTCGTCTCCTCCCTGGTTTTGCCCATTATCCCCTTTTGAGCTTCTTTACTAGGTCCCCGTTGGCGTCATATACGCTCACCTCAAGGGGCATTCCTCCGGGGAGGGAATGAGTGGCACAGGCATGACAGGGGTCATAAGCTCGGAATCCCATCTCAATCATGTTAAGAATCCCGTCGGGAACCTCCCCGTTTTTAATGAGTGCTTTGGCTGCCTTCTCCACCGACATATTAATGGCTGCCGAGTTATTCTGGGTAGCAACGATTAAATTAACCTTGGTGAGAATGCCCTTATCATCAGTTTGGTAGTGATGGATTAGGGTGCCCCTTGGGGCTTCGACGATACCAATGCCCTCCTTTGGAGTTTTGGTAGGTAGATTTACAATATCAGGAGAAGTAATTTCCGGGTCGCGGGCAAGCTCAAGTACCCGCTCTGATGCGTAGAGCGCCTCAACCAGCCGTGCCCAGTGGAAAGCTAGGGTGCTGTGGACCGGTTTCCCGCCCAATACGGAAAACATCTTTTCATAGGCTTCCTGAGCCAGTGGGGTTGCCATTCCATCGGCGACATTCAGTCTTGCCAGGGGAGCTACCCGGAAAACCCCGCTCTCTTTGCCGTCAACAAACCCCTTCCAGCCTACTTTTTTAAGGTAGGAGAACCGAACATAGGTCCAGGGCTCAACGTGCTCCCTGATGTGGTCGAGGTAATCCCGAGACTTAAATTTAGCAAATTCCTTGCCGTCGGGATCAACCACTCTTATCTGTCCATCGTAGAAGGTTACCTTGTTATTCTTATCCACCATACCCATATAGTATGTCTGGTGTGAGAAGATATCACCGGTAATGAGGTCAACATAGGCCTTGTTTTTGAGCACGATGTCATCAAAAATCTCAAGGGAAAGCTTACAGAATTCTACCGCAAATTCCCCGGCCTCAATAATTTTCTGCCTTTCCTCTTCATTAATACCCTTGGATACCCCACCGGGTAAGGCGCAGGAAGGCATTACCGGCTTACCCCCGATTATTCTCAGGACATTCCGCATCCCTTTACGCATCTGGATAACCTTCAGGCCGGTTTCCAGCCCCGCCTTAGCAATAACTCCCAGGACATTTCTTTCCCCGGCGGGTGCTTGCGGGCCAACCACAAAGTCGGGACCGCCTAGGAAATAGAAGTGCAGTATGTGGTCTTCTGCCTGGAAGGCATTGTACATCAGCTCCCTTATTTTCTTGGCGGTCGACGTGGGTTCAACCTTAAACAGGTCATCAAGGGCTTTGGCGGATGCCATGTGGTGAGCGGTAGGGCACACCCCACAGATCATGGTAGTTATTCTGGGCATCTCCTCAGCCGGTCTACCCACCGAGAATTGCTCGAAGCCTCGAAGCTCGGGAATCTGAAGACATGCCCGTTCACAATTACCCTCGTCGTTAAGGAATATCTCTATCCTGCCATGCCCTTCGAGGCGGGTTATCGGGTCAATGGTTATCTTTTTCATTTAGTTCCTCCTATCTCTTCCATCTTCTTTCTCCTGAGAAGTGAGGAAGGTAGACTAAATCTGTAGAATGTTCCGGCCGGGTCTGGAATGGCATTGACTAATTCTCTAACCTCTTCGTCACTCATCTTCTCTTCGTCTTCAAGCCCTAACATAGAGACAAACATAGCCAGGGCCTTGGCACCCTGGTCGATAATGCCGTCCATAGGACCAAAACAACCCCGGCAGGGCATGTTAGCGTTAATACAGGTTTCTCCACACCCGGTGCGAGTGGCTGGCCCGTAACAGAATAGTCCCTGCACCAGGAAGCACTTATCTGGGTCAATTTTGATTTCCCACGGCCTCTTTATCTCTTTCAGGGATATTTTCTCCGGTTTTGAATCTTTCCTGGGGCAGGTATCGCACAGGGCTATGTTGGGAGCCAGCACGGCCCCTTTCTCCGGTAATTGACCGGTCAGTATCGCATTAACGGCGCTCATTACTAAATCAGGTGGCGGCGGGCACCCGGGAAGGTAGTAATCTACCGGAATAACCTGGTCTAAGGTCTTTACGGTGTCGTAGAATTCCGGCAGGCTAAGCTCATAGCCATCGGTAACTACCTTCTCTTGCGGCATAATCCCCTCCGGATTATCAACACTTGGGGAATCCTTATAGGCCCACTGGAAAATTGTCTCCCGGCTACAGAAGTTTCCCAGGCCGGGTATTCCTCCCAGATGGGCACAGGCACCGAAGGCAACTACCAGCCCCGATTTTTGCCTTAACAGCTTTACCATCTCCTCTTGCTCTGCCAGTCTTACGGCCCCATTTATGAAGCTCACCGCTATTTCACCATCCTCAAGAGCCTCAATGTCCTTCCGCTTAAAATCTAGTGCCACCGGCCACAAGACAATATCTACGGCATCGGCTACTTTGAGTAGGTCTTCATTAAGATCGACCACGGTCTCCTCACATCCGCCACATGAAGCGCACCAGTAAAATGCGACCTTTGGTTTAGCCATGTTTACCCCCTTTGTTAATCAAGCACTATTTTTAGCCGTCTGAGATTCAGCTTTCCTGTGCCTCAGTAAACTTTTCTCTCAACCCTATCTTGTCAGCTAATAGGGCGAGACCTTCTTTGGTACAGAATTCTTTTTCTTCAGCATCGAGGAATACACCAGCCTTGTCAATCTCTAAGATCTTGAGATGAGCCCTGACGGTTCTTTGGTCCATGCCTAACTCAGCGGCTATTTTGGACACGTGAAAACACGCGTAATTGGAGTCTTTAGACATCTGTAATAGTTTGCTTCTGATTTGCTGGTGCCGAGTTATATAATCTCGTTCGGATTTGCTATTCATATCTACCCAGCAAAAGCTTACCAGAAACTGGTAAGCCTAACATAGTTTAGCATCCTATCTGGAAGATGTCAATTTTACGCTAACGATTACCCCTCCTTACTGTGTCATTATTTAACAGCCGTAAGAAAGAAGGACGGAGACGTGATTTGGCATTATAAAGCGTTGGCGGGTTGCCTCTGATTTACTAATTTCTATCGGCCGAGGATATACTTATCGGTCTCCGGTTCCGGTTGAATCCCAGCCTCGTCCAAGACCCTCTCCTCGACATAGATTGGGGCACCAGATCGTAGCGCAATTGCTATGGCGTCGCTAGGGCGGGAGTCAATTTCCATTTCCGTCCAATCATCTGTGAGCATAATACCAGCGTAAAAGATACCATCTTTGATGTCATTAATTACGATAGAATCAACGCTTGCCCCCAGTCCATCTATGATGGAACAGGTTAGGTCAGCGGTCAATGGCCGTGGTACATCAACTCCTTCAGTGATTACTGATATGGCACTGGCTTCAGCAAAACCAATCGAAATGAAAAGATAGCGCCCCCCAGCCTTCTCCTTCAAAATCACCACTGGCTGATTAGTAATTCTACCCACCCCGACAGTCTCAACCGCCATGTCAACGAGGGCATCCTCCCTGATAGTCTCTGGCTCCGTGAGTGCTCTTGCTTTAGTGGCCGGAGCGCTGCTGGCTACCAGTCTTACCGCATTAGCTAGCTGGCCGGGCAGAAGAGCGGATGCCCCTACGAGTGCCAGTACTCCTATAAGACAGCCCAGCAAGCACCATTTAACTCGACTTCGTCGTCCCATTTTCGTTTCCTCCATTACTTGTAGAGCTAAGGGCTTTAGCCGCTAGAATTACCGTTGGTCTGGCCAGCCGCACCACGGTGCTACGATGGTTAATGCTGGCTTAATGGGAATGTGTCTACTTTAAACATTGAATAGAAAGGTAATCACATCACCATTCTGAACTATGTAGTTCTTGCCCTCGAGGCGGAGAAGCCCTTTCTTACGGGTCTCGGATATGCCGCCACACTTTATCAGGTCGTCGTAGCTTACTACCTCGGCCCGAATGAAGCCCCTTTCCATATCGGAGTGAATCTTGCCGGCAGCTTTAAGGGCAGTGGTACCACTCCTAATCGGCCAGGCTCTAATTTCAGCGGAGACAACAGTGAAAAATGGGATTAGCCCTAATAGTTCGTAGGACAGTTTGATAGTACGGTCAAGACTGGACTCTTCTATACCGAACTCAGCCCGAAGCTCTCTAGCCTCGCTATCCTCTAATTGAGCCAGTTCCATTTCCAGCTTGCCACAGAGGTCAATAATGTCACATTTTGGTCGTGAGTAATGCGCCCTTAGTTCCGCCTCTAAAGATGCCGCTTGAGGCAACTGCTCTTCCCCGATATTGACCACTACTAGCAGTGGCTTGGCGGTGAGAAACTGATAGTGAGCAATGGTTTTAGCATCATCAGGGGTTAGTTTTAGCTCCCGGAGGGGCACATCCCCCTCTAAATTAGCCTTAATCTTCGTCAGCAATTCTTGCTCCCGGAGAAGAGCCAGACGCTCTGGCGGCTTAGCTCCCTTTAACGATACTCCTATCCTCTCCAGCCTCCTCTCCTGTAACGCCAGGTCAGAAAAGGCGAGCTCCAAATCTATAGTGTCAATATCCCGCTCCACGTCCAGACTACCTTCAATATGGGGTATATTCTCATCGGTAAAGGCTCGGACTACATTAATCAGGGCATCTACATTGCTGAGCTGATTTAATAACTCGCCACCTATTCCCTTATCCTTAGCCAAATCCTTAACCGAAGCCCCGATATCAATATACTTGACTTCGGTAGAGATAACCTTCTTAGGGTGGAGCATATCGGCTAGCCCCTTCAGGCGGGGCTCCGGAACCTTAGCCACTCCAATATGAGGTGCTGAGGCTTCCCGGCTGTAGCTTCCGATGTCGACCTTACCCCTGGTTAAGGCATTGAAGATAGTCGTCCGACCACTTTTAGCCAGCCCTATGATACCAATATCAACACTCATCAGCTAGGTGTCTCAGCCTCCCTTATCTCCCACTCAAAGGGTGGGGGAGATAAAGTTTACCTAAAAATTACTTATTCTCCCTTACTGGAGCAATGCCAGTCAGGCAAAACACTATTGCGCATCTTAATTTTACTCTTTGTAACGCCAGTCTTCAATGCAAGTTATCGATCCTTACTAAGGTGGTTTGATTGCCAAGTGTGATAAAATGAAGTAGACCTCCAAAAGGAAGAAGCATTGCTGTATATACTAATCGGTCAGGATGATTTTTCCCGGGGCGAGTTGCTTACGGAGATAAAGAGGGGTATCGGTGACCCGACATTCCTAGCGGTCAATACCACCATACTTGATAGTCGGAAACTTACCCCAGACCAATTAAGGAACATCTGTGAAACGGTGCCTTTTTTATCGGAAAGACGATTAGTCATTGTTGAGGGGCTACTGGAGCGTTTTGAGCCCAAAAGTAAACCGGGCAGGCAGAAGCAGGCGACACTGGCAGCCAACCAACAAAAAAGCGAGTATAAATTATGGGCAAGCTACATTAGTAATACCCCCGAGAGCACAATATTAATATTAGTAGATGACAAAGCAGGCAGCAAGAACCCTCTGTTTAACGAACTTTCGGGCCGGGCCGAGGTAAAGTCGTTTCCTCCACTGAATAGAAATAAGCTTCGCCAGTGGATCGAGAAACGTGTGAGAGAAGAAGGGAGCAGTATGTCCCCCCAGGCACTAGACCTGCTGGCTAAACTTGTGGGCAATAATCTATGGATTATGAAGCATGAAATTAGTAAGCTTGTCCTGTTCGCTTCCGGCCGTCCTATTGAGGAAGAGGATATTAAGAAGATAGTGAGCTATGCCCAGCAGGCTAGCGTTTTCACTATGGTTGATGCTGTGCTTGAATTCAGGGCAGGGGTAGCGGAACAATCGCTGCAGCAGTTGCTGGAAAGGGGAGCGGCCCCAGCCTATCTCATGGTCATGTTATCACGACAAATTAGGATGATAGCCCGGATAAAGGAGTTCAAATATCAGGGGAAATCAGAAATTGAGATTCAAAACAGGCTGAGGTTGACCTCAGAATTTGTTTTTCGTAAGACACTAGAGCAGGCTAACAGGTATCCCTGGGAGCGGATTAAGGAGGTATATCACAAGCTTTTGGAAACTGACCTCGCCATTAAAACGGGCAAATATGATGGTGAGCTGGCACTAAATATTCTGATTGCCGAGCTATGCTTGAGAGCCGAAAGTGGGTAGTCCCCGCTTGACAGGCTTCTTGACCGGGTGCTACAGTTGTCTAGCCTCAAAATGACTTTATGAAGACCTTGAGCCGAGATGGTGAAGGGCTTTCCGCTATATTTGACTGAGCTTAAGCTTGGGAGATAAACAGTATGGCAGAATTCGGCGTTTTCCGTGAATACGGGGAAGAGCTTGAGAGAATGATACGACTACCGACCTTCCCTTTAGCCGTGAAATTATTGACCGAAGAAGCGGCTATTCCCGAAGGGGCGGAGAGGCCCCTAAGGAATTTAGGCTATCGTATACCCCTCTGCCAAGGTTATGCTATGTCGCGTAAGGATGGTAAGACGACAGCCATGTTTAAGGAGGATATGACATGCTTTGAGCCGGTGGTGGGTTACGGATGGGTAGAACCTCCACAATATTTTCTGGAGGGATATAACCGTTTCCCAGAGGATGTCAAGGATTTAGAAGCTGGTAGGAATTATGCCCGCGATTTCCCCTGTTTAGCAGTCGGCAAGTATACCGGCATAGTCTCAGCACCGCTGACGACGGTCAGTTTTGAACCCGATTTGGTTATGCTCTATTGTAATCCAGCTCAACTAAGCCTGCTGCTTCTAGGGAAAGAATACCAGGATGGTCATGACCTCAAGTGTAGTTTGTCGAGCCATGCTGCTTGTGTTTATTCCGTGGTGCCAATAATAAAGGGCGGGGACTGTCAGGTCACGGTACCATGCCGTGGTGACCGCTATATTGCCTTAGCCGGGGATGACGAAATTATCTTTACGGTTCCAACAAAAAAACTCAAAGATTTACTAGCGGGGCTTAGACATGTTAAGAAATATGGCTCCAAATTGCCCAGGAACCCCCAGATGAGGCGTGACCCTTACATCCCGGAGAGTTACCGGAAAATATCAAGGATGTTAGGTATGGGTGAATAAAAAGCTAGCTACATTCCGACATCATTCAGCTAGCTTAACCTAAAGTGCTCAGCTTCATGGTTCATGCTTTTTATTATATTGATTCTCAGCTAAAATTAAGTGAACGTTTGGCGTCAAATCTCCTGTTCAGGTTCCGACGAATCGGGAAGGCAAAATGGCAATGGACCAAATGGGTAATGATAACCGACTAAAAGAGTTATGTAGTCAGAGGTTATCACCGCGACGCATAGTTCTGGCTAGTAATCGGGGACCTATTGAATACTATCTTACCGAGGATGGGCAACTTCACTCACGACGCGGTAGTGGTGGGGTGGTTACCGCTCTTAGTAGCCTCAGTAGGTATGTAGAACTTGACTGGATTGCTAGCGCTATGGGGCGGGGGGATAGAGAGATGGCGCAAAGAGCTGAAGGGAAGCGCTTCAAAGCACCGATTGATAATGATAATCTGTATCTTCGTTTTTTAGTTTTCTCACGAAACACGTATCACAAATATTACAGTATCATTTGTAATCCGCTGCTTTGGTTTCTGCAGCACTATATGTGGAACTCACCGACCACGCCAAATATAGACATCGTAACTCATGATGCCTGGGAGAACGGCTATGTTCCCGTAAATCAGGCCTTCGCCAAAGCAATTATTGAGGAAGCAACGATAAGTGAATTACCTCCAATAGTGATACTTAATGACTATCACCTTTACTTAGCCAGTACTTATATTCGGCGGCAGATGCCGGATGTAATGATACAGCACTTTACTCATATTCCTTGGCCGGCACTATGCTACTGGCAGCTATTGCCCCGTTCCATGCGGCAGGCAATTTTCCAGGGCTTATGTGCCGCTGACATCGTCGGTCTGCAGACAATGCGAGATGTGCACAACTTCCTTCACTGTTGTGAATCGTCTATTGACGAGGCGGAGGTAGATTATGGGCAGCATACTATCAAGATAGAGGGGCGTCTGGTTCGGGTCAAGGCCTACCCGATATCAGTCGATGTCGCTGGCCTTAATAAATTGGTTTCCTCAACCAGATTAAAGGAATATGAGCAAAAGTTGCGCCCGCTTTGTGGTGAACAAACCATAGTCCGTGTCGATCGGGCCGAGCCTAGTAAGAATATCATTCGTGGTTTTAAAGCCTTTGATAAGCTGCTGGAGCGTCACCCCGAGTTCCGAGGCAAGGTCCGATTTATCGCCTTTCTGGTACCTACCAGAAGCCACCTGAGGCTATATCAAAGGTATATGCAGGAGGTTATCCAATTAATAGAGGCCATAAATAGTAAGCATGGTAACGAAGAATGGTATCCTATCGATTTCTTTTACGAGAATAACTATCTACAAGCTATAGCTGGCATGCGGCTTTATGATGTTCTGTTGGTGAATGCGGTTATTGATGGTATGAATTTAGTTGCCAAGGAAGGCCCCACGGTTAATAACCATGACGGTGTTCTAATACTATCGGAGACGGTTGGGGCTTGTGTGCAATTGGGGGAGAATGCTCTCACGGTGTCCCCCGCCGACCTGGAAGGAACAACTCAAGCTTTTTACACGGCTCTAACCATGCCGCCCGACGAGAGGAAAAAGCGCGCTACTGCCCTCAAGAAGTCAATTGAAGAAGCGGATATAACCGATTGGCTCTGGCACTTACTGGAGGATGCGGTTAATTTGGTTGAGGAACGCTCTGAGACATCCACCTGAGGAAACGCTCGACATCGCTTACCCCGTTCAGGGTAAAATCTGCTTCCGCTACCAGCCTTTCTGGCATTTCCGAACTCAAAATGCCGATGGCAAAACCTCGAAAAGTTGGGCTGCGGTTAGCGGTACGCATCGCTCTAAAGGCATCGATGTCCGTAAGGTCATCACCCAGATATATACCACCGTGCAGATTATACTCCTGTATCAAGTCCAGCATAGCGGTACCCTTGTTAACCTCCATTGAGGGTAGAAGGTCAATGGCCATTTTCCCTTTGATAATCCTTAAACTTCTAGCCTGAGCTGAGGCCGCCACCGCACTCAGGATTTCTCTCTCCGCCACCTTGGGTTCAGGAGAAAGCCGATAGTGAATAGTAACTGTTACTCCCTTATTTTCAATACTGATACCCTCTATAGAAAGCAGGGGGGTTAGTTCCTCAACTACAGATTTAATTGCCTTTGAATAATCATGGGCACTGTTTGAGAGTCCAGCGTGATTCTCTGCCCAGCGTTCCAGGCCATGGTTCCCAATGTAGACCATGCCATCAACTCCTACCATATTTCTGACTTGAGCCGTGGGTCTCCCCGAGATAGCTGCCACCAGAGCCAGATGACTGGAGAGGATTGAAAGATAGTGGCGGCATAACGGGGAAACCCTGGCTGCTTGAGGAGTAGGGGCTGTCTGGCTTATGGTGCCATCGACATCAGTAATAAGCCCAAAGGGGGACTTTCTGAGAACCTCTTGGATTAGGTTTAAGTGGTCAAAGGTATACGCCACAGGTTAAATTTAGCAGGCGGACTATTATTAGTCAATATCAGAATATAAAGGGCAAGACCAGCTGGGGGAGGTTATTGCTTCTTGGCCCTGGCTTTAGATCCGGTTTCCGGTATCATGAAGGCGATGCCAGCCGAAGCTATTGATAAACCAGCAAGGACAAGAAAAGATAGGTCGAGGCTCCCAGTTAGGTCCAAAATACGCCCCGCTATCAAGGGGCCAATGCCTCCTCCTGTAAAACCGATAGCGAGTACCAGTCCACTGGCTGTTCCCACCTCTTCTTTAGGCATCATCTCTATCGGCAGTGTCATTATGGTTATGTACCGGGTAGCCGAGGCGACTCCCACTAGAACCATAAGGAGCCAGCTCATGGATAAGCTGACGTACATGGCCCCCCAAGCAACGAGGGCTAGGATAATAGCCGGTACCCAGAGGAACGGTTTCCTCAAGCCTAGCCTGTTGGAAAGCCTAGGCATAAGCAGCATACTGGGGATAACTGCCCAGACAGCTAGCGAAGTCATAAGTCCGGCCAGTTCTGGTGACGCTTCCTTGAGTCTCATTAATGTTGGCGCCCAGCCTGTCCAAGCGTGGAAAAAGAATTCGTTTGACGCTAACAGTATGGCTAGCAGCCACAGATTCTTATTTCGGAGTACCCGGTTGAGCAGGGTAAGCGCGCTATCGCTACTCTCCATCTCATCATGAGTTTCATTACGGGGAGGCTCTTTAACCAGTATCCACCACAAGATAGCCGCGATGATAGGCGGTATGCTCCAGAAAAAGAAGACGCCCTGAAAGGTGTTAGTTATCGGGAAGACCACGAGCATGGTGAGGGCTAGAACCAGGGCGTTACCAACCGGTATCCCTGATTGGAATATCCCCATCGCCACGCCGGCTCTCGCCCGGGGAACCCAGACACTCACCAGTTTGGGTAGACTGGGAAATGCCAAGCCTAATCCAGCACCATAAAGGAAGGTAAATGCTAGTAGACTAGAGGCATCAGTAGCCGTGCCTCTCAGTATAGTGCCCACCGCTATTATGATGACCCCAATGCCGGCGGCTTTTTTAGCGCCTATCCGGTCAGCGAGGAGGCCACCGGGGATAGCTACAGCGGCTACCATCAAAATAGGAGCACTATAGAGTAGACTGGTTTGGGCATGGGTAAGGAGTAACTGTTCCCTGAGGATATGCTCCATAGGAGGAACACAGAACATCGGCGACCACATCGCAAAGCCCAGCAGAAAGGCACTACCCAATATGGTCCAGGGTATGCGAGAGCTTCCTTCTTGTTGCATCACGGTTCTCAAATGACAAGGATAGATAAATTAGCTGAGGCGGGACTTAGTAGTCTTGCTACCCTACTTAAACACGGGAGTTTACTATAGCATAACTCATTGCCTTGCTTCAACTTAAGCTCAAAGTCAAATCTAGGTAGGGGAGTGTCTTCGCATCACTGTATTAGGGCTTAAACCAATCTCGACAAACTCGCTGAAATAGACTAAAGTGTTATTTAAGATGAAGGAAGCTAACCTACCAATTATTGCCATAGACCTGGGCGGTACTAAAATAGCCGTCGGTGTTATCTCCCATAAATATCAGATACTAGCCAGGGAATACCACCTCACCCTGGCTGATGAGGGTGTAGAGGCGGTAATTAACCGAATAGTTTTAGCTATTGAGCAAATCATTGACCCAAGTGATACAGATTTAAAGCAGCTATATGGGGTAAGCATTGCGGCTGCGGGAGCGATAGACTCACCACGGGGAATAATAACCTTCTCCCCAAACCTTCCCGGCTGGCATGATGTCCCACTAAGAGATATTGTAAGTGAAAGACTCGGTATAAAGACCTGGCTAATCAATGATACTAATGCTGCGGCTTTGGCTGAACATCACCTCGGTATCGGGAAGGGGATAGATAATCTTATCTACCTCACAGTCGGTACTGGCATCGGCGGGGCTATTATCCTTGACGGTAAACTGTATACTGGAGTCTGTGGTAGTGCCGGGGAGATAGGCCATATGACCATTGACACTAACGGCCTAAGATGCAAATGTGGTAATATCGGCTGTTTGGAAACACTGGCCTCGGGTAGTGCCATAGTCAGGGAGGCAATAGCACGGGTTAGCCGTGGGGAGAGGTCATCTCTTGCTGAGATCGTGGCGGGGAAGATAGAAAATATTACTGCCAAAGAGGTAGCCATGGCAGCCCAGATGGGGGATTCTCTTGCCCAAGACGTCATCAGAAGAGCCGCAACCTATCTGGGAGTAGGCCTGGTAAACCTGGTCAATATATTTAACCCGGAAATGATTATAATCGGTGGTGGAGTAGCCAACATGGGAGACCTCCTGCTTAATCCAGCGAGGCAAGTAGTAGGGGAAAGGGCCTTCCCGGTATCAGCGGCGGCGGTACGTATAGTTACTACTCAATTCGGCGATGATGCTGGGCCGCTGGGTGCGGCCTTCTTTGCCTTTGAGCACGGGGTGAGAATAGGATGACTATGAGGGTTCGCAAGGCGGTTATCACGGCAGGTGGTTGGGGAACGAGATTCTTACCAATTACTCGGTCCCAGCCCAAAGAGATGTTGCCGTTAGTAAATAAGCCGCTAATCCACTATGCCGTGGAAGAGGCAATAGATTCTGGTATTGAGCAGATTATTTTAGTAACCGCTCTGGGTAAGAACGCTATTGAGGACTACTTTGACCGCTCCTTTGAGCTGGAGTATTTTCTAGAACAGAAGGGGGAAACCAGGCTGCTTCAGGAGATGCGTGAGCTATCCAACCTGGTTAATATCTGCTACATTCGGCAGAAGGAACAATTGGGCCTTGGTCATGCTATCCTGGCAACCAGAAACATTATTGCCGGCGAGCCTTTTGCCGTCCTGCTCCCCGATGACATTATTGATAGCAGGGTGCCTGCCTTAAAGCAGATGTTAAAGGTTTATGAGCAGTGTAAAACTAATATCGTAGCTGTAGAGCAGGTCAGCTATCAGGACACGATAAAATATGGAATCATTAAGCCCAAGGAAATTTCAGCCCGTTTATACCAGGTCTTGAGCCTGGTGGAAAAGCCAGAGCCGCAGAAAGCCCTCTCTAACTTGGGCATAGTGGGGAGATACATCCTTACGCCTCAAATATTTGATGCTCTAAAGGCTACTCCGCCGGGTAAGAAAGGGGAGATTCAGCTCACTGATGCTCTGCAGTTACTGCTTAAACAACAGGAAATAGATGCCTATGAATTTGAGGGAGTGCGGTATGATACCGGGGCTCCTTTAGGGTGGCTCAAGGCAACCGTTGCTTTTGCCCTAAACCATCCGGAAATCGGACCGGAGTTAAAGGCGTACTTGCGCCAGATTCTCTAGGTACTGAGATTATTTAATTAACCTCCGTTATCTCCGTCTTCTTCACCCGATAAACCGCTGGTTCATTGACAGCCAGTATGACTTACACTAAAATCGTATAGTAATCTTTCTTAACCGATGGGGAATGAATACGTGACTGGTGATGAAATTCGGGCGGCTTTCTTAAGCTTCTTTGAGGAAAAAGGGCATAAAGTTATGCCCAGCTCCTCTCTAATACCGCATGGTGACCCCACCTTACTGCTTACCAGCGCCGGTATGGTGCCGTTTAAGCCCTACTTTTTAGGTGAAAAGTTACCACCCAGTCGCCGTCTAGCCTCATGCCAGAAGTGTTTTCGGACGACCGATATTGAATCGGTGGGTGACCCTCATCACCTCACCTTCTTTGAGATGCTGGGTAATTTCAGTATTGGCGATTATTTTAAAAAGGAAGCTATTAACTGGGCGTGGGAGTTTGTTACCCGGCGCCTGAAGCTTTATCCCTCACGGCTATGGATAACCATCTTCCTTGATGATGAAGAGTCATTTGGCTACTGGCGAGAGCTAGGTATTCCCGCGGATAGGATATTAAGGTTTGGTGAAAAGGATAACTTCTGGGGCCCAGCCGGTAATTCCGGACCCTGCGGGCCGTGCAGTGAGATTCACTATGACCTCGGGGAGGAGGCTGGTTGCCGGCGGGTTTCTTGTACCCCCGGCTGTGATTGCGGGCGTTTTTCTGAAATCTGGAACCTGGTGTTTACCCAGTATAACCAGGCCGAGGATGGACACCGCACCTTGCTACCAAAACCTAACATTGATACCGGTATGGGTTTAGAGAGAACTGCCGCTGCCATGCAGGATAAGACCTCGGTCTATGAAACTGACCAGTTCGTGCCCCTAATAAATTGTATATCCCGGCTGGCCAAAGAGGAATATGGTGCTGATGACGAAACTGCTAATGCCATGCGGATAGTAGCTGAGCATGGTCGGGGAATTGCCTTTCTTATCGCTGATGGCATAATGCCCAGCAATGAAGGGCGTGGCTATGTGCTGCGCCGCCTGTTACGGCGCGCCGCGCTGTTTAGCCGACGATTAGGCGAGGGGAAACCATTCCTGATTGAGATAGCCAGGACCACTATTCAACAGATGGGGCATATTTATCCGGAGATAGTACAGAGAGAGGATTTTATCCTCAAAGTAATCAAGACTGAGGAGACGAGGTTTAGTGAGACACTCAGTACCGGTCTAGCACTTATTGAAGGCATCATGGATGAGCGTGAGACTGACCGAGCAGGAGAAATCTCAGGTGTGGATGCCTTCCGATTATATGATACCTTTGGCTTTCCGGTAGAGCTAACCAAAGAGATTGCCGCCAGACGTGGCTTCTCTGTTGATTTAGAGGGCTTTGAAAAGGAAATGGAGCGGCAGCGGGAGAGAGCCAGAGTGGCTCACAAATTCACCGACAAAGCAACTGTGTCACTAACAATTTCGCTTACGCGAGAGACCAACTTTGTTGGTTATGAAAGTCCTGAGTGTAACTCAACCATTTCTCACCTCCTGCTTGATAATGATTTCGTTGAGGTAATAGAGGAAGGACAGGAGGGGGGTATTATTCTGGACTCCACCCCCTTCTATGCTGAGATGGGTGGCCAGGTGGGTGATATCGGCGAAATACGGAGTACCTCGGGGTGTTTTGTAGTCACCAATACCATCAAGGCTCCACAGGGCGTTGTCATCCATCAGGGGAAGGTTACCGAAGGTAGCCTGACCGTCGGGGATGAGGTTGAGGCAGTCGTTGATAGAGAGCGGCGGCTTGATATTGCGCGTAATCATACCGCTACCCACCTGCTTCAGTTGGCTCTGCGTCAGGTATTAGGTGAGTATGTTCAGCAGCGGGGTTCACTGGTAACTCCAGACCGGCTTAGATTTGATTTCTCCCATTTAGAGGCGCTGACGAAAGAGGAGATACAGAAGGTAAACCATATCGTCAACGATAGAATCCGCCAGAACCTGAAAGTATTTGATGAAAGAGATGTTCCGTATGAAAAGGCCAGGGATGAAGGGGCGATAGCCTTGTTTGATGAGAAGTATGGCGATAGGGTTCGGGTAGTGAAAATAGGGGAGACGGTTATTAGCGCTGAACTGTGTGGCGGCATCCATGTTGCTGCTACCGGGGAGATAGGCTTCTTCCAAGTCATTAGCGAGGGCAGCATTGGCGCTGGCTTGCGGCGCATTGAAGCCGTTACCGGTAGGGGAGCTGAAGAGTTTATTAAAACTCAGTCTGTCAGTTTACATAACGTTGCTGAATCCCTGGGAGCATCTTTGGCTGATGTTCAGAATAAGGCATCCAGTCTAGTTACTGAGTTGGACACGGAGCGCCGGCGAGCCCTTGCCCTGGAGAGGGAACTGGCTAAGAAAATAGCCACCTCCTTACTAAGTCAGGCAGAGGTGGTTAACGGGGTAAGGGTGTTGGCAGCTAGAGTGCCACCTTACCGGCTGGAAACCTTAAGGGAGATGAGTGACCAGCTCCGGGAACAGTTAAAAAGCGTGGTGATAGTCCTGGGCACAATTTATAACGATAAACCGTTCTTCTTAGCTGCGGTAACCTCAGATTTAGTTGCCAAAGGCTATCACGCCGGCAAAATAGTCAGAGAAGTAGCCGAAGTAACTGGGGGCAGGGGTGGGGGCAAAGCCCAGTTCGCCCAGGCCGGTGGCAAGCTTAAGGATAGGCTAGATGAGGCTCTTCGGTTGGTAAAAAGCCTGGTCTAGTTTTGTAACCATTACTCTTATCGTAGCGGCATCGTTACGGTGGTAATCTTGCAGTTTGGCTCTTGAGCACCCCTTTAGAGGAGGTATAAATTACGCGCAGCTTGGGTCTTGATATTGGAGATAAAAGGATTGGAGTAGCCCTCAGTGACCCTCAGGGGATACTAGCCAGTCCGCTAACTATTATCAACTGCCAAAACGAGGCGGCAGACATTGAGACCATCATTGATATTGTCAACCAGCATCAGGTTGGGCGAGTTATAGTTGGCTTACCCCGTTCTATGAATGGCAGTCTCGGTAAGCAAGCCGAAAAGGTAACGGCCTTTGTCCGAAGCCTGAGTAAGCAAACTAAAATTCCGATAGAATTCAGGGACGAGCGCCTATCAACGGTATCAGCTAGGCGCTTGATGCGGGACACTAAGAAGAAAAAAGTCAGGCATGATGATGCTATTGCCGCGGCTCTCATCTTGCAGGCTTACCTGGATGAGAAATATTAAGCCGATAATCAAGACTATTTTCAACTGGCAGAGGCTCTATAACCCACAGGGTCTTTCCTACGGACAAAAGTTAGCGGCTGGAAGTCTTGACAGCCAGCGAGCCAGGATTTAACATAGCCATAGTAGTTGCCAGGAAAGCTTGGTTTAAGCTAGGGGGGGTGTTATGACAAAAAAGGTGGAGCGCAGGTATTACGAGAGCCTATACGAAGTGGCAACGGCAATGAACTCAGCCCGTACTCCTGAGAACATGCTCAGTTCTATCGTTGAGAAGGTAGCCAATACCCTGGGGGCTAAAGGGTGCTCTATAATGCTCCTTACCCCGGACAAGAAACGCTTGCTTCATACCGCCGCCTATGGACTGAGCGACTGGTATATTAGAAAGGGTCCCTACTTAGCTGATAAGAGCATTGCGGAAACGCTGCAGGGCAAGCCAGTTGCTATCCTAGATGCGTCGGCAGATGAGCGCATGCAGTACCCGGAGCATCAAGCAAAGGAAGGGGTTGTCTCTATCCTCTCCGTTCCCATTATGCTTAGGGATGAGGTCATAGGTGTGATGAGGGTATATACGTCGGAGCCATTTCATTTTACTAATGATGATATTTATTTTGTGGGCGCAGTGGCTAATCTGGGTGCCATTGTTCTGGAAAATGCTAAGTTATACGAGTTTGTTCATAAAGACTATGTTACCATAAGGCGAGAACTGCTTGAATGGCGCGCTGCCTTCGGTGACGAGTGGATAGGTCAGGGGCCTGACGTTGTCGCCCGTGACTGGTGGAAGTTTATTTAGCTGCATTCCTATTCTCTTGTTATCACTGGAATGAGTAACTGGCAGCCTGTCATTCCTGAATCTGAGGAACGAGAGCTGATTCCACATCTGGAATTAAACCAGGCTGATACAACACCAGACCAGAGTGGCAGAAACTAACCAGGCTACCATGATTTTGGCTAAAGATTTTAAGCACTATTCACCGCAAAAATATCGCCTTCGCGTAACTGAGGCAGGGGAAATTATTAAGGGGGGCTTCTGGTGACGACAGACCTGGCATTAGCTATCGGGGTAATGGTTACTGTCGGTTTGCTCGGCGGGATGCTGTCAAATAAAATTAAATTCCCTCGCGTTACTGGCTACATTATTGTTGGCGTCTTACTCAGCCCTTCGGTCCTAAATCTCATCTCGAGGGCTACTATAGAGAAGTTAGATATTATTACCCATGTCGCCCTGGGTATTGTTGCCTATCTAATTGGCTCCAGTCTTCGCCTGGAGTCAATACGAAAGCTGGGCAGAAGTATCGTCTGGATAACACCTTTGCAAAGTCTAGGTGCCTGGCTAATCGTCACTCTAGTATTAGCCTTTGTGGCGCCTCTCATCCTAGCCACTCCAGGCGCAACCTTTATGAATAATTATTTGCCCTTAGCCTTAGTCATTGGGGCGATAGCTTCAGCCACCGCCCCCGCGGTAACTATGGCGGTGATTCGCGAATATAGAGCGCGAGGGCCTTTTACCACGACCTTACTAGCCGTAGTAGCCCTTGACGATGCCATTGCCGTCATTGCTTTCGCCATTGCTATCGGGATAGCCCAGCCCTTGGTAAGTGGTAATGGAGGCATCTCCCTTTACCAAATACTGGCTGCTCCTTCCTTGGAGATAGTCCAGTCTATAGGGATAGGTGCTGCTTTAGGCTTTGCTCTAATTTATCTAGTCAAGCTTGTGAAAACTCGTGCCTTATTACTGACCGTAGTCTTAGGAATAATTTTACTTTGTACTGGTATTGCCAATTTCTTGGGCATTTCACTAATTATGGCTAGCATGACAGTTGGTTTTATCGTAGCCAATAGGATGGCGGACAGTGAGCCGATTATGGTAATTGAAGGCATTGAAGAAATAGTCTTTGCCATATTCTTTGTATTTTCCGGAATGCATTTTGATGCCAGCGTTATGAGAACAGCTGGCATTATAGCACTCATACTCTTCGGGGTCAGATTTGTGGGCAAATACTTCGGGGCAGTTATTGGAGCTAGAATTTCTCATGCATCAGATACGGTAAAGAAATATCTTGGCTTTGCCTTGGTACCTCAAGCAGGAGTTGCTCTGGGCCTGGCTCTGCTGGCAAAAAACATATTCCCCACTTTAGGAGACATACTGTTTAACGTGGTTCTTATCTCGGTTATCATAAACGAGATTGTGGCGCCACCTCTAACCAAATATGCCATCTTCAAGGCTGGAGAGGCAGAAGTAGCGGTTAAACCAATTCCTGAGGCTCAATGAATCTAGCTTGTAGTATTAGTTTTTGTGCTAGCTTACAACTGACACAGAGGCATTTACCTCTAGTCCTCACTAACGGGGTCAACCCGCATCCCCTTAGAGATAGCCCAGGTAATCCCAGCCTCAATATCTTCGTCTCTACCCTCAAGCTCCAACACTATCCAGCCCCTTTCCTCTGTCACTTCAGCCTGATAAATATTGGTTACCAGATTGAATTGCTGGCTAATAGTATAAATAATGGGCTCAGAAAGCAGCTCCTTGGGAAAATTAAGCATTACCCGCCGTTTTGACATTTTGTCTCCCCTTATGCCCGAATTTCCCGCGAATATTTCAGTGGTCTTACCCGCCGTCGATTATAAACAGTATGGAAAGCTCATCTCCATCTTTAACCGGTTTGGCTAACCCCTCCGAGTAGGCGCTCCGCCCCTCAACATGGATATCTATAAAGGGGGACAACTTACCTTGTTTATCAAATAACTCCTCCTTGATGGGTGGGAACTGTTCCACCAACTTTTCGAGGCAGTCGCCAACCGTATTCCCATGAACTTCAGCCATCTTCACGCCATTAGTAGCACGCTGCAGAAACCAGGGAATATTTACCTTTGTACCCACTTCATTCTCCTTAATTATTGGCCACAATCCCCACCATCAGGGCTTTCTTGATTTTAACCTCAGTGAATCTCATACTCCTGACCTTACGGCGATGTCGGGCAAATCTTTACCTCACCCCAGAGTCCCATATTGCTACCGACAATAATTATCACTCCCTTTAGTCCTTCAATACTTTTCGCTAGCTCAATCCCGCTCGAGATATCAGCCGGCTCTTTAATCAGATTTCCTATAGCCGTAGCTGCGGCATCAGCCAGGATAGCTGACTTAGATAGTGCGATAACGGCATCAGCCTTCCCGTAACTCAGAGAGTGCCCTATTGTGCCCGAAGAGGTACAAATCCCTAACGGTGTATCGGCTCCGTTTATTTCTAGTCCGATTTTACCGGTCAGCGGCGATTTGCCAGCATAAATCCCAATTACCCTTTTTCTCAGGCTCCTCAGATAAATATCACCCCCATTTTCCACAATTACCTCCGGGGAAAAGGCTAGCAGTTCACTGCCAACAAACTCAGCAATTGCTCCGGCTACCGATGCCATGGGACCAACCCCAGCCTTACCTGCCGCTTCTAACATTGCCCTTATAATATGTGGAGTATTCCCCTCAACGGGCAACGCATCCAACGAGGTAAGGAAAGCAGGGTGTTGCTCAATATACCTTCCCAGCGTGTCACGGTACTTTGATACTAACCTCAGTGCCTTTCTTCTCAGGTTGGCTCGGGCACAGATATGTAAATCTGTCTCTTCTACAACTACGTTAAAAGAGATTAAGTCAGTGTCCCTAATCCAGTGCCGGTAGGTTCTCGGTTCATACATTCCCTAAAAATGAAGCTCCATGGCTCTTGGAGGGCAGGCCATTAGGCAAATCCCGCAGACTAAGCATTTCTCATCGTCAAAGGCGACTCGCCGGGTAACAAGGTCAAGCTCAAAGGCACCGGTCGGGCAGATAGCGACACACGCGCCACAATGAGTGCACCTTTCCTCGTTACGAATAACATCCTGGCTAAGCGATTGTATTCTCAGCCCCGTTTTGGTTAGGTACCTGATGCCTCTATCATAGTCGGCTTGTTCACCTCTCAACTCTAATACCATCAGGCCTTCCTCATCCGGGGTGATTGAAGCCTTCAGGATATTAAAGTCAAGGTTATACTCTTTAACCAGCCGACTCACTATCGGTTGGTCTACTAGGCGACTTGGGAAACGGAGAACTATTTTTTTAGCGACAGCCATTGATACCACCTACCGCCAGTTTACTAAGCACGAATTTGCATCGTAGCCACCTTAATATTATAATTACCCTGTCTGAAAAGCAAGTAACCGGGTGAGCAAAAGGCTAAACTAAAACTTCTTTGTAGGAGTAACCACTATCTTATCATACCACTATGACCATGCACTGCGAAACAGCGGTGAGCTTTTGGGTCAAATTGCCAGCCGGGTATCGTTAATCTTAAAGTTGTTAGATAAACAAATTGCCAAGCAGGGATTACAATGAGTAAGACGAGTAAGACGCTAGCAGAAAAGATATTGAGTGCCAAGTCGGGGAGTGAAGCCAAGGCGGGCGACATTGTCATTGCTAAGTTAGACCTGGTTTTTGTCCAGGACATCACCGGACCATTAACCGTGAGGCAGTTCCAAGCCGCTGGCTTTAAACATCCAGCTAATTCCCTGAAGGCGACTCTGTTCCTTGACCATGCGGCCCCCAGTCCGAATCGGGAGCTAGCTAATGACCATATGCTTCTCCGTGACTTTGCCCGCAAGACCGGCTGTCTGCTCTCCGATGTTGGTGAGGGTATCTGTCATCAAATAGTAGCCGAATCTTTAGCTAAACCCGGTGATTTAATTATCGGCGCCGATTCCCACACGGTAACTGCTGGTGGGCTGGGGACTTTTGCTTGTGGGATGGGCTCAACCGACGTGGCCATCGCCCTCGCCCTGGGTAAAACCTGGTTCCGCGTGCCTGAAAGTATCAGGATAGCCCTCTCAGGGAAGTTTGCCCCTGGTGTCTATGCTAAAGACCTGATTCTTTACCTTATTGGACAGATTGGAGCCGATGGCGCTACCTATAAGGCTCTGGAGTTTAGCGGTGACACGGTGAGCACTATGAGTATCCCGGACCGCCTTACGGTGGCTAATATGGCGATAGAAGCTGGGGCTAAGGTCGGGCTCTTTCCCAGTGATGAGGTAACCCGGGATTATCTCAAAACACAGGGCAGAGATAACGACTATCAACCACTCTCCCCCGATGACTTGGCCAGCTATGAACAGACGATTGATATTAATGTGGCCGAGCTTGAGCCGGTAGTTGCCAGACCCCACGCTGTGAATAATATTACCCTAGTCAGAGAGCTTAAAGAAACCAAGATCCACCAGGTATTTATTGGCACCTGCACCGGTGGCCGTCTGGATGACCTGGCAGTAGCCGCCAGCATCCTACGAGGCAAGCAGCGTCACGAACAGACCAGATTGGTGATTGCCCCGGCGTCGCAAGGAGTCCTGCTAGCGTCAATAGCGGCTGGCTATATCCAGACCCTGCTTCAGGCGGGAGCCATTATTCTACCGCCGGGTTGCGGACCTTGCCTTGGCCTCCACCAAGGAGCACTGGGAACTGGCGAAAGTTGCCTGTCCACGGCAAACCGAAATTTTAGGGGCCGGATGGGTAACCCTGAGGCCTTCGTCTATCTGGGCAGTGCGGCTACCGCGGCGGCTACTGCAGTTAAGGGTAAAATCACCGACCCTAGAGAGCCTTTGAGCTAACGTCGGAACACCTACTTAAGAATGTTTTACAAAGACTACCAGGCCAGTATTTACAATAGGATTTTGTAAAGACTACCAGGCCAGTATTTACAACAGGATTTTATAAAGACTACTAGACCAGTATTTAGAACAGGATTTTATACAGATTCTAGGCAGAGAGTTTAAAAGGAGGTCTTATAAATGCTCACGGGCCGGGTTTTTAAGTTTGGCGATAGCATCTCTACCGACCAGATAATACCGGGCAGGTTTGCTCACCTGAGGAGCAATCTTCCCGAGCTGGCCAAGCATGCCATGGAGGATGTCGACCCTAACTTCGTTACCAGAGTAAAACCGGGAGACTTTATCGTTGCCGGTACTAACTTCGGGCTTGGTTCCAGTCGAGAACATGCCCCTTTAGTCATCAAGATGGCCGGAGTAAGGGCAATACTGGCTAAATCTGTAGCCCGAATATTCTTCCGGAACGCCATAAACCTGGGACTCCCTGTGTTACTATGCGATACGGATAACATTAATGATGGCGATGAACTGGAGATTGACCTTAAAGCCGGCACTATCCGGGACATAACCAATGGTAACCGGCTTAGCTTTAGTAAAATCCCTGAGATAATGCTACGTATCCTTGATGATGGCGGACTATTGCCCTATATTCAGAAACATGGTGACCTTAGATTATAGATTGACAGTTGCCAAGAAAAATTGGGAGGAAATTACACTTAATGGCTTACCACATTACTCTTATCCCTGGTGACGGTATTGGTCCTGAGGTCACGGAGGCTACCCGCCGGGTCTTAGAGGCTACCGGTGTCGCTTTTCAGTGGGAGCTGGCTTATGTGGGGGTTACGGCTCAGGATAAGTTTGGTACCTTACTTCCTGATTCAGTGCTGGCATCTATCAAGCAAAATAGGGTGGCGCTTAAAGGGCCGGTTACCACACCCGTAGGCTCAGGCTTTAGAAGTGTGAATGTAGCCCTGCGTAAGAAATTGGGTCTTTATGCCTGTCTGCGCCCGGCTAAGGTCTACCCCGGAGCACCCTCACTTTATAAGGATGTGGACCTGGTGGTGGTGAGGGAGAACATGGAGGACCTCTATAGCGGTATTGAGTTTGAGAAAGGAACCCCTGAGGCTGCTAGGCTAATAGAGTTCATCTCAGAAACTAAAGGTGAGACATTGAGTAAGGACTCGGGGTTTAGCCTGAAGGTAATTTCCGAGATGTGTAGCCGAAGAATTGTCAAATTTGCCTTTGACTATGCCCGAACTAACCACCGAAAGAAGGTGACTGCGGTGCACAAAGCCAACATTATGAAGTTCTCTGATGGGCTGTTTCTCTCGGTGGCTCGCGAGGTAGCCAGGGAATATCCTGATATTGGGTTTGAGGACAGAATCGCGGACAATATGAACATGCAGCTGGTACAAAAGCCGCATCTATATGACATACTGGTGGCTCCCAATCTCTACGGTGACCTGCTCTCCGACCTGTGTGCCGGCTTAATCGGAGGTTTGGGGCTAGCCCCCGGAGCCAACCTGAGTGACGACATAGCTATATTTGAGCCGACGCACGGCAGCGCTCCCAGGTACGCTGGCCTAAATAAGGTTAACCCGATGGCGATGATGCTCTCCGGCGTGATGATGCTTCGCCACCTTGGCGAAGAAAAGAGTGCTAACCGATTAGAGACGGCAATTGCCGAGGTTATCGCCGAGGGTAAGAATGTCACCTATGACCTCAATCCGAAGATGCCCAATGAGGCGGTAGGCACCTCACAAGTTACCGATGCCGTGATTGCCAAGCTCAGTAGCTAAATGATTATACCTACCACTGCCAGACATCGCTTTTCTAGCGCGGCAAATTATATGCTATAATAACTTGCTCCGCTTAATAATCATCCATGCTTTACTCATGGTAAGCAGTCGGGGAGGGGATTAATGGGTAAAATCTATATCATAGATGTAACCAACCGAGACGGTGTTCAAACGGCGAAACTCGGTCTTTCTAAGCTGGAGAAGACCTTAATAAATATTTACCTGAATGAGATGGGAATCTTTCAGTCTGAATTCGGCTTCCCTACCTCACGTCATGAGTCACTTTACCTGCAGGCTAATCTGGAACTGGCTGGGATGGGAGTGTTGCAGCCTATTCGTCTGGAAGGGTGGGTAAGAGCCACAGCCGGGGATGTAGAGACCACCTTTGAGCTGGTTCCGGGCATTAAGCACCTCAATCTATCTATTTCCACGTCAGCCCAGATGATAAACGGTAAATTTAGGGGCAAAAAAACGAGAGCTGACATAATAGAAATGATGGTCGGGGCTGTTGAGGCGGCTAAATCTCGTGGTGCCGAGACCATCGGGGTAAACGCTGAAGATGCCTCCCGCACTGACCTAGACTTCCTCATCAAATTCGGTTTGGCGGCCAGGGAGCACGGTGTTGACCGACTGAGATACTGTGATACCCTGGGCTATGATAACCCGTTTACTATTTATGAAACGGTAAAAAAACTGGCTGAATCCGTAGGGATACCAATTGAGCTTCACTGCCACGGCGACCTGGGAATGGCAGTGGCTAACTCCATCGCTGGTGCCAAGGGAGCCATAGACGGTGGGCAGGATGCTTATATCAACACCACAATTAATGGGATTGGGGAAAGGGCCGGTAATGCTGACCTCGTAGCGGTTATGTTAGCAGCTACCAAATCAAAGGATTTCGCAACCGACTATCAGCTTGGTCAGCCAATTGATTTATCTAAAGCCTGGGAAACAGCCAAGTTTGCCAGTTATGCCTTTAAAGTACCAATTCCGATAAATCAGCCTGGCGTTGGTGCCAATGCTTTTGCTCACGCCTCCGGCATCCATGCTGATGGCGTCCTAAAAGACCCTGGAAATTACGAGCTATACAACTTTGAGGAACTGGGCAGAGGTGAGCCTGAGCCGGTTGAGACCGGAAGGGAGATATGCACTGGGCAGTATAGCGGGATATCTGGTTTTAGACACGTAATGGGTGAGATAATGGGAGAGCTATCAGTATCGTTCGCTGATGCTGATGAAGCCTACAAGATTCTGGAACTGGTAAGGTATGCCAATGTAGAAGCACAGAAACCGCTTGTTGAGGACGAACTGGTATTTATTGCCAAGTACCCAGAGATCGCCAAAAAACTCTTAACGCTAAGGCCGCTAGATTACTAAAGCGACAAGCCATTGTTGACATAATATTAACTTCCAACCAAGCTATAGGGTTAACCGTCTTATTGCATATTGACTCCAAATCCTGAAGACAATATAATCTAACCAAAAGAAGGCAGGCGGCTATTTCAATCAACGGATGCCGGTCAGTCTTAAGGTAATCACCTGACTTATCCGGTCGGCATTAAAGTTAGAGCTTGCTTTACTGTCTAGGGGCTCGTAGCTCAGTGGCAGAGCGGTCGGCTCATAACCGATTGGTCGCAGGTTCGAACCCTGCCGAGCCCACCAAACCACCGACTTTTTATCCCACAAATATTGATTTGTTGCAGCTCCTTGAACTACTTTTGAGCCCTGATATGAAGAGAAAATTAGAGCTGCGAAACAAAACCAATTCCGAGCTCTTCGACCTTTATGATACCGAACTAGTCTTCAAGAATAGATCAGCCAATAGTTTGCGTGAAGCTAGAAGGTTGCTAGGGCATTTTCGGGAATTCCTCTGTGAAAATTATCCTAGTTCAACACTAGCTAAAGAATTTCTGAGAAAATACGAAAGTCGTAAGACTACTACTTTAGCCAGATATGCAGCGGTAATAAATGGCTTTATGAAATGGTATGGAGAACCATTTCATAAAGATACGATTGCCCAAGACTCTCCCGGAATATGTGGAACCGAATGATGTAGATAAACGTTGACAGCTATGTTGGGCAGAAGGAGTCACAAACAAACAGCTCGAAGAGACATGCTATTGGTTAATCTGGCTGTAAATACAGGTTTAAGAAGGGCAGAACTAGCTAGTCTGAAAATAGAGGATATAGATTTTGGTCTGAAAGTATTAGTGGTTACTTTACCATATGATTTAGCCTTTAGGCGGACACGGCGTGATTTCAAATCCCCCTGTTTAGTACGCTCCATATCAAAACCATCAAAATGCACATCTGGGTCACCGGTTGTTCGTATCTGTACGTACCAATCCATAGCGGCAGAAGTAAGCTCACCTGAAATTGACTGAAGCATAGTATTCGCTACATATTGATCGACTATCCTGCGTAGATCCTTCATGCCACTAAGTATTGCATCAATCCCTGTAATTACATCTAATTCATGCTTTATGACTTAGTCTGCCTCCGTAATCTTAACAGCATAGCTTGATATGATAGCAGCATAATCTTTAGCATCTTTCAGATACTTTATCAGAGCTAATCCCATGGCTTTAACGAGCTCGGACATAACATTCACTTCTAGACATATCCTCTCCTTGTGAATTATATAGTGCTGCTTTGTTGAAAGTAGTAAAGATAATCTTAAAAATGTTAGTATAAGTACTGTGATAAACAGAATTTCCAGTATGCCATCGTGGTTAATCGTATGCCTTGTTTTACTAACACTCTTGGGTATACTGATTTTACTGGCTATGCCAGTTGAGGCTGGCTGACCGAGCGTAGCCTGCGGGTCGCCAGGTCAGGCGACCGGGAAAATCACCGTGGATGTCAATCCGAGGGACAACGGTAATATCGAGATAGACGGAGAGACACCGCGTTCCTATCCCTTTACCCTTACAGTTGATTATGGCACCACCGTAGTCCTTGAGGCAGTACCAGTACCTGGTTATCATTTTGTTAAATGGGATGGAGAACCAACCATTGATGGTGAGAGCCCCTTAGATATATGGATTATCAGGAATATAGAAATCACGGCTCTCTTTGCATCGGACTCCGGTGATTTTTCCTCCGAGGACGGGACGCTTAACCTTTTCGTCCCTGACAGTACCATCGCCCTCGATGAAGAAGGTAAGCCACTTATTGGTGTAGATTTCATTATTAATGTGAATCCCCCACCAACTGAAGAATCCAGTATTATCGGGCAAGCCTATGATTTAGAACCTGATGGAGCTACCTTTGACCCGCCTGTTACTTTAGCCTGGAGCTATGAATCGGCCTATTTCCCCCAGGGAATTGATGAAGAGGAATTGAGTATCGCTTACTACGATGAAGATACCGATGAATGGGTGGCATTGGAATCAGAAGTTGACCCGGAAGCTATGATAATTACGGCCCTCGTTGACCACTTGGCTACATTTACCATCCTAGCTCCGGCAGTTCCACTACCATCGTCACCAGCTGGAGCAACCTTTACCACCAGCAACCTGAGTCTTTCCCCAAGCGAGGTCAATACCGGTGCATCGGTCATTATCAGCATGCAACTAACTAACACTGGTGAAATAGAGGGTAGCTATATCGCGACCCTCAAGATAAACGGAGTGATAGAAGAAACCGAACAGGTAACCCTTAACGGCGGTGCTAGCCAAACGGTAACCTTCACCACGTCCCGGGAAGTAGCGGGTACTTACCTAGTAGATGTTAACGGCCTTACCGGTTCGTTTATTGTTAGAGAAGGAGTCGTTTCACCACCACCGCCCGCACCGTCAATAGAACCACCACCCTCGGTAGAGTCACCCTCATCACAAACGCCAACCCAGATAACTCCATCCCAAGGGGTTAACTGGCCTGTCGTGGCACCGATTCTCAGCGCGATCTTTTTAGCTATTTTCTTACCGATAAAACTAAAGAGAAGAGGAGAGCCTCACGAATGGTGATCCTTACTCTTGCTCCCTTCTCAATACACCTCAAGGAGGATAGGTTTTCATCTATTTAACCTACTTTCTATGTTCTTGAGCAAGCAACCATGCTACTAGTACCTGTACCAGCGAGAAACCTGGCGAAACCAGTCAGCATTTCCGTATACCAGGCTATGGTCTTCGGTGACTTACTCTCGGCCTTATTCGATTGAGCAAAGTGCAGGATTAACTTGTCCAGTTCCAGTTCTGCCATGTTGAGATCCACCCTTTGATAGTTGTTCTTAGCTCGACATTTTCGCCATGCTTTAACTGATAAACCTTTGATCAATAGTGTAAAATATAGTAAACGAAAAAATCTATACCTAGGTAATTCTGCCACATGATAAGATATTATCGAAAGACAAAACGTTGAGGAGATGAGCTATGGAAAACTGCAACCCTCATAACCGATTGGTCGCAGGTTCGAACCCTGCCGAGCCCACCAGGGTTCCTGTTTTAATCCGTCCATAGACATGACTGTAGCAATCCTCTGCTCCAAGTTTTCTCCTGCGGGGTAGGGAAGCTTAGCAAATAAGTTGACATAATATGTTCTCGTTTGCTACTGATTATTCGTTTTTCTTTTTCCTACTGTCTCTCTTATAAGATCATGTTGTGTAGTTACCCATAAGAAAAAATTCCACGGGCCAGCACGTAAATTTATGAAGTCCTTTAATTGTTGGTATTGCCGTATCGCTATTCTTTGGGGTAAAGTCTCTTCGCCAGACTAAGGACATCCAAAAAATAAACCACGCCCTCAAATCAAAATCTGGGCTGTTTTCTAATCAGGTTAATGGTTTTCTACCTTCATAGCATCATTTAAGACTTTAGGCCGGAGATTTTTGCGCCTTTATCAAAGAATGGGTCTAAGACCAAAGCTTATTTGACTGGCATGGAAAACGAACTAAAATTTTTTCCTTCCGCCGGCTAAATTAGCGGAAAGCGGAACAATAACAAGCGGGGATAGTTGAACCACTCTGACTGAGCATAACTACGAAACCTATCTTACCTGACATAATATCTATTGTGCGACGTAATTAATAGTTAAAATAGCCTACGAAGCGCTTTTACATTATATCCCCTAAAACCTCCAGCTTCCCTAATTGACAACACTATGCCTATGCCTGTAAAATTTAAAGCTGTTAAATACAGAAATATGGAAGGAGGCATTTTAAATGGCCAAGGACCCGAGGGAAATATTAAATGATTTTCACACTGGGGCTGGTGAGTGGAGCAAAGCGCATCCCGACTGCATGACAGCATTTCAGCAATTAAGTAAAGAGGCAATGAAGCCCGGAGCGCTGGATGTAAAAACCAAGGAGCTAATTGCCGCTGCAATTGGTTTAACAGTTCGCTGTGACTACTGCATTGTCCACCATGTTTACGAAGCCTTTAAGGCCGGGGCTACTCGTCAGGAGCTTATAGAGATGGCATGGGTAACCAATCTGATGGGTGGTGGTCCATCGTTAACCTACAGCGCTACGCTATTTATAGATTCCCTTAATGCCTTTGCCCCGGATTTCGGGAAATAGTACAGCCGGGAAGCTTTTGGATAAATCAGGTTCATCACAGCTAGTATAAAGGGGAAACTATTCAAAAAGATTTTTAGATGCCTAGATTTTGATTTGAGAGCGTCTTTCTTAGGGTGGCTTGTGCTCATAGTGGATAGTAGCCATCAGCAACCACACCGTGGTTAATTCCAGTCTTAATAAGTTCATAAGATAGATAATCGGATCAACCTGTGAGGAAGCTATAAACGTCGCCGCGGCTACTGTCGTAGTAGAAGATGCTATGCCCCCCGGCGATAAGAAATAGCGTCCGGATTCTAGGAGCCAATGAGTATCATAGGGATAGCGGTGACCACAGATAGACAGGCTAGGACAAGACCCTTCCTGACATACCGCTTCACTGGTTATGGCACGATAATTAATATGACCATGAGACCAGCTTTATGTCAAGTTGAAGTCCTGTTACTGTAAAACCAAAGCCCTTTGTTAATTATCAAATAGGAGAATGATGCTATGGAAAAAAGAGACGTAATAGTAATTGGTGGTGGTCCTGCCGGCTATGTAGCCGCAATAAGGGCGGCACAGCTTGGGGGTAAAGTAACGGTGGTGGAGGAAAGGAACCTGGGTGGCACCTGCGTGAATCGTGGCTGTATCCCAACCAAATTTCTGCTACACTCTGTAGACATTTACCAGTCGATTAAGACTGCGGAGCAATATGGTATAAGTGTTGCCGATGTTAACCTTGACTTACCCGCAATGCAGGCTCGCAAGAATAAGATGATATCAAAATTAATATCCGGCGTCAAGGGGCTTTTGGCGGGGAATAAGGTTGAAGTCATTAGCGGGCGGGCTAAACTTACCCCATCAAAGCAGGTAGAAATAGACTCAGGACCGGGGAAGAAGCAGACTATTCAAGCCGGGAAGATAGTTATTGCTACTGGCGCTAGACCAATAATATTGCCCATCCCTGGAGCTGATAGCCCAGATATAATGGATACCGAGAACATGCTCAACCTGACAGAACTCCCCAAGAGTCTGGTAATTATCGGCGGTGGTGTAATTGGGGTAGAAATGGCGACAGTTTTCGCCAAGTTGGGCTGTAAAGTAAAGATAGTGGAGATGATGCCTCACTGCCTGCCCACTCAAGATGCTGAATTATGCTCCATCCTGGAGGACGCTCTTAAGGAAGACGGTGTGGAGATATACTGCGACTCACCGGTCACTAGGATTGAAGACGTTACGGGGGGTAAAGAGATTATTTTTTTCGATTGTAATAAGGTCGAACAGAAAATAGAGGCAGCGGCCGTTGCTATGGCGATAGGGTATAAACCGAATACGGAAGGGTTGGGGCTGGATGAATGTGGCATAGTTGTAAATAGGGGCGGTATTCAGGTTAACGAAAAAATGGAGACCAACGTACCCGACATCTATGCTGCCGGCGATGTGGTTGGCGGTATGATGCTCGCTTATGTTGGCTTTGCCGAGGGGAGGGTGGCGGCTGATAATGCTATGGGTAAAGGTTCCAAAATAGATTATCAGGCAGTTCCGCAATGTATCTTTACCTCGCCTGAAGTTGCTAGCGTGGGTCTCACTGAAGAGGAAGCCCTTGCTCAGGGATATAAGCTGCAAATTGGCAGGTTTCCTTTCATCGCCAACGGCATGGCAGAAATTTTAGGGGAGCCGAGAGGGCTGGTAAAGATAATCACCGAGCAGAAATATGGTCAGATACTGGGGGTTCACATTATTGGCCCCCGAGCTACTAGCCTCATACCAGAAGCCGCCCTAGCCATGAAACTGGAGGCGACCCCTCGGGAGATTATCGCAACCATGCATGCCCATCCTACCCTCTCCGAAGTACTCTGGGAATGTGCTCTGGATGTTAGCGGCGAGACAATACATTTCATGTCCCGGAATAGATAGCAGCCTACCCTGACACATTAAGCAGGATAAGCCCGCTCTAGAGATGCGGTAGCCTTTATGATTGCGTTCTCAACTTGTTAGGGTAATTAGGGTACTCCGCGAAAAGGGAGAGGCACGCTCGTTGAGATTCTCACTCTATATTTTCTCAGTTTTGATGAGACACTAAGCCGGTTGGGCCACCCCGCTCAGGGTATGACTTATTAGTTCCAAAAGCTTAGGCAGCCCCCATTTTTTGGTCGCTGAAATTAGCACGGTGTTTTTATTAGCGGTATGGCATTGTAAAGAAAGATAATCCATGGCCTCTTGCTCCCCCCAGGTCTTGTCACGGCTAAGCAGCAGGTCAATTTTATTGAGAGCTGTAATCTTTGGTTTATCGGCAAGATTAAGCTCGGCAAGAGTATTCTCCACTGTTTGACATTGTTCGGCAGCATTATGACAGGCCAAATCAACTATGTGCAGGAGGATGCTGGCTTCGGCTAGTTCCTCAAGGGTTGCCCTGAACGCCGTTATAATAGCCAACGGCAGCTTCCTGATAAAGCCAACGGTATCGGTAAGTAATACCTTACCCCGGTCAGGTAGCGTTATGCTCCTGGTAGTCGGATCCAGGGTGGCAAAGAGCCTGTCCTCAACAAACGCATCAGCCTCCGTGAGAGCATTTAACAGGGCGCTCTTACCCGCATTAGTATAGCCGACCAGAGCTACTATAGGAATGCCACTCTGTCGACGGTGCTCACGATGCAGTGCCCGATGCTTCTTTACTGCCTCAATCTCTTTCTTTAAGCGATGAATTTTCTGACGAATAAGGCGCTTGTCAGTCTCAAGTTGCGATTCACCCGGGCCCCTGGTACCAATGCCAGCACCAAGCCTCTCTAGGTGGCTCCACTGTCCTGCAAGACGTGGAAAAAGATATTGATGCTGGGCTAGTTCCACTTGAAGCTTGCCTTCACGGGTGTGAGCCCGCTTGGCAAATATATCTAAAATCAGGGCAGACCGGTCAATTACCTTTACCTTCAGCATCTCCTCTAAGTTTCGTTGCTGTAGTGGTGAAAGCTCATCATCAAAAACTACCACGTCATAGTTAGTGTTATCCCGTAGCGCCAAAAGTTCATCCAGCTTACCCCTGCCGAGATAATGTGTTTTTGAAGGTATGGATAATCGCTGAATCAGTTTGCCGACTACGTCAACTCCAGCCGTAGTAGCCAATTGAGCTAGCTCTTCCATAGAGTCTTCCGCTGACCATCCACGGACATTCCCCCTAGTTGCTACCGCCACTAAGAATGCCTGCTCCCGGGATGTTTGCGTGGGAATTGTGCCTCTAGTAATAGTAGCCCCCCACCAATACTTTATGTCAAGTGACTTTTTTTCTTTATCCCTGCTCTACGGTTACGCCATTCAGCTAATCGTGATAAACCCTTAACTAAACCCGCATCGGCAATGGTCAGTGACAACCTTACGTAACCCTCACCATTCTTGCCATAACCTATTCCGGGGGTAACTACCACCCCCACCTGCTCCAACAGATCGTTAGTAAAGTCCATGGAGGTATAGCCACTAGGAACCTTAGCCCAGACGTATAGACCTGCCTTAGGTAACCTGGCTTCAACACCGATGCTATTTAGTTTGTCAACCACCAAGTCACGTCGTCTCTGGTATTTAGCATTTTGCTCCCTAATTGAGTCCTGGGGGCCGGTCAAGGCCTCAATGGCCGCATACTGAATAGCCTGGGGAATCCCCGAATCCAGATTCGACTTAACCCTACCTAGAGCATCTATAATTCCCGCATTACCCACTACCATCCCTATTCGCCACCCCGTCATGTTGTAGCCCTTGGAAAGAGAATGAAACTCTACGCCTACTTCCTTGGCTCCCTCTGCCTGCATAAAGCTGGCTGGCTGATAATCATCAAAAGAAACCTCGGTGTAGGCGGCGTCATGACAGACAGCAATATCGTGCTGCCGAGCCAACTCGACTACCCGATTAAAGAAACTAAGGTCGGCTACAGCCCCGGTGGGATTATTGGGATAATTTATCCACAAAAGCCTGGCTTGCTTAAGGACATCAGCTGGAATAGCCTCTAAATCGGGCAGAAAGTTATTCTTCTCCGCAAGTGGCATATAATAGGGCCGTCCGCCAGCCAGAACGGTGCCCATTGAATAAGGGGGATAGGCTGGGTCAGGCACCAGAGCTATATCACCAGGGTCAATAAAGCAGAGGGCAATATGAACAATGCCCTCCTTGGCACCGATAAGGGGTAAAACCTCCTTATCAGCATCAAGGGAAACGCCAAAACGCCTTTTATACCACCCGGCTATAGCCTGACGCAACTCGGGCAAACCGATTGTCTCCGGATAGTGGTGATTAGCCGGGTCTTGTGCTGCCTGACGCAGACGCTCGATTATATGAGACGGCGTGGGGAAATCAGGGTCACCAATACCGAAGCTAACTACCTCCCCACCCTTAGCCCTCTTCTCAGCAATCTTACGACTAATCTCCACGAACAGATATGGTGGCAGCTTCTCGATTCTTTTTGCCAGTCTCATCTCACCAACACCCCGTCTGGATATTCTCCGGTAAACACTATTTCAGCGCGACCACCAAGGAATACCTCCCCTATCCCGTCCCACTCCACGCTCAGTATGCCTCCGGGCAATTTAATACCAACTTTATTATCAACCAAACTACATAACTGGGCGGCAACCGCTATCGCACCGGCACCGGTACCACAAGCCAGTGTTTCCCCAGCTCCTCGTTCCCATACCCGGGCCTCTATTTGCCGTCGGCTTATCACCTGGGCTACCTCAAAGTTTACCCGCTGGGGAAATATCTCATGCCGCTCTACTTTTGGCCCTAACCGGGCCAAGGGGAAATCAGCCAGCGGAGACCGACAAAAATAAACCGCATGCGGATTCCCCATAGAGACTAAATGAAGGGGTAGCTCCCTATCATCTACAGTAATAGTATAGCCTAGCATAAATTTTATGTCAACTAATCCCCGGTCACCCTCGGCTATTATTACCGGGATATCATCGGCCTTAAATTTGGGCACTCCCAGACTAACCTGGATTTCAGCTCGTTTGCCTAAAGCCTTCTTAATCCTGGCCCTTCTGATACCGGCTATTGTCTCGATTAATACCTCCATGGTTCCCGCACTAGCCACTAATTCCCTATCCAAAATGTATTTCACCAGACACCTTAAGCCATTGCCACAAGCCTCAGCCTCAGAGCCATCGGGATTAAAAATACGCATCCCAAAATCAGCCACCTCTGAAGGTAGTAACAGCAGTAAACCGTCAGCGCCAACACCGAAGCACCGGTTACATATTGCCACCGCTAACTGAAACCAATCACGCTTCATGTCACTGGTCTCTACCAGCACGAAATCATTGCCCGCACCCTGTAGCTTGGTAAAATTCATTCTAAAACTACTCCACTAGGTTCTTATAAGGCGTCATGCCCTCCTTCTTCACCCCTCCCTACAAGAAGTTCATACCGCTAAACGCCTTGCCTCGGTTGAATCTGTCACGAATTGAGCCACCAGGGTTGTAATTTCCGAATCTACATTATTACTCCCCATATCAAACCATGTAATCCTGTTGTCCTTCAACCTAAACCAGGTATATTGGTGTCGGACAAAGCGGTGGGTTTCAACCTTGATTTGCTGAATAGCCGCCGCCAGGGCTAGCTCACCGTTAAGGACCATACCAACTTGCCTGTAGCCTATACCAGACATAGCTGGCAATTTAGGATCATAACCCATATTGAGTAGCTTCTCCACTTCGGCTGCCAACCCCCGCTCTATCATGTCATCAACTCTTAAGTCAATTCTACGATATAGCTCTGCCCTGCCTGCCGTCAAACCTATTATAAGCACATTAAACGGTGGTGCCTTTTTACGCTGAAGCTGAGAAAAGGGAACCCCCGTGCTCCAATATACCTCAAGTGCCCGGATAACACGGCGCACATTACGGCTATCTATCCTCTGCGCCGCCATCGGGTCAACCTTCACCAGCTCCCGATAGAGCTCGTTCTCACCCTCTTTGGCTGCTCTCTCCTCAAGATGATGTCTGAGTTCCAGATCCGGTGGCACTCGTGGTATTTCCCAACCCTCCAGTACTGACCAGACATACTGCCCACTACCGCCAACTAACAGAGCTAATTTATGGCGCCTCTGGATGCCATTAATCGCCTCGTAAGCCAGCTTTTGATACTGAGCCAAGCTAAAATCATCGTCAGGATTAATAATGTTTATCAGATGATAGGGAACAAGGGATGATTCTTCTGGGCCGGGTTTAGCGGTACCAATATCCATAAAACGGTATACCTGCCGGCTATCAGCGCCTACTACCTCCCCATTAAAAGCCTGAGCCAGACGTATTGCCAGCTGACTCTTGCCTACGGCCGTGGGACCAATTATAGCCACGAGATGATTCATTTTTATGAAGAACCCTTAATCTCTGAGGCCTGCGCTACAATACTCAAGAACTGGTCTGCCTTTAGGCTCGCCCCGCCGACCAGAGCACCGTCTATCTCGGGCTGCTCCATAAATTCGGCAGCATTATCAGCGGTAACACTGCCGCCATAGAGGATACGCATCTCCTGAGCCACTGCCTCGGTATATAACCTGGCAATACCTTGACGAATAAAGCCGATGGTACCATTCGCCTGCTCACCAGTAGCTGCCCGGCCGGTGCCAATTGCCCAGATCGGCTCGTAGGCCACTGTCAGGCCACTAGGAGAATCTATACCGGCTAAAGAAGACTGGAGCTGCTCGGCGATAACCTCCCTGGTTCTGCCGGCCTCGTTTTCCGCTAACCTTTCACCGACACACAGAATGGATTTCAGCCTAACCGTTAGTGCTGCCTTAACCTTCTTATTCACAATATCACCCGTCTCCTTAAAATACTGCCGGCGCTCCGAGTGCCCGATAATAACAAACTCACACAGGTCAACAAGCATTAGCGGAGAAATCTCCCCGGTATAGGCGCCCGTCTCTTCAAAATACAGGTTCTGCGCCCCCAGCTTTATTGAGCTTCCGTTGATTATCTCCTTAACAGCGGTCAGGGAGACGAATGGGGGACAAATCACCTTGTCAACGTTAGCTATGGCATCAAGCCCGCTATGCATTTTACGAACCAGTGCTATAGCCTCGCTTACCGTGGTATTCATCTTCCAGTTACCGGCAATCATCGGGGTACGCATCTTGAGCCTCCTAAGCACCGAATTTAGTTAACTTCAGGGCATGTGCCATTGCCAGGGGCATAATCTGGGTGGCAGGAAAGCGCCCCAGCCCACCAGAAACGCAGGCTGACTCGGAAAACTCGCTTACCCTGTCAGGACGACACCACTTAGAATACAGGAGAACGGGTACTGGATGCCAGCTATGTCCCTTAAGAACTGCTGGTGTCGAGTGGTCACCAGTAACGATAATTACATCGGGTTCAAGGCTTATCAGGCTGGACAAGACCCTATCAGCTTCCTCAATAACCCTGACCTTCCGCTCAAAGTCGCCATCTTCGCCAGCACTATCTGTCCCTTTTATGTGTAAGAAGAAAAAATCATAAGTGTCATAGTTTTGCTTTAGGGTGGTAAACTCGTCTTCAATGTTAGTTCCTGTCTTAAGAACTTCCATACCCAGTAATCTAGCCAACCCACGATACATAGAATAAACCGAAATAGCCGCTGGCTCTAATCTATAAATCTCACCCATGGTCGGAAGTCGGGGTCTGTGAGAAAATCCGCGGAGGAGAATCATGTTGGCCGGATAGTGCCCAGCCAGGGTCTTCTTCGCCTGAGCCACAAATCGGTTAGCAACATCAGCCACTCTACTCGCTTTCGGCTGTAGCGCGGTAATCACCCTCGATGCTACCCCAGTCTGTTGGGGATCAGAGTCAGTGACATCGGCATCAAGTCCTTCCCCTCTAAATATGACTACAAAGCGGTGTTCCCTAACCGGACAGACCAGAACCTGGATATCATCTATCACCAGGCCATCAAGCAACCGACATAGCTCAATGCACTCATCGTTAGAGATACGACCGGCTCGGCGGTCAGTAACCAAGCCAGCTTTATTTATAGTGCAAAAATTCCCCCGAGCGGCTACATCCCCCCCTTCAAGGCTAAAATCTATTCCGACCGCTTCCAGCACCCCCCGACCAATAATAAATCTAAAGGGGTCATACCCAAACAGCGCCAGGTGACCCGGAGCACTGCCCGGTGTTATCCCCCGGCTCACTATGTCAATAAGGCCACATATCCCCTTAGCCGCTAGGCTATTTAGGTTCGGCGTATTGGCCGTCTCCAGTTCTGTCCTACCCGCAAGAGCGTCGGGTAAGCCGCCTAACCCATCGAGGACTATTAGTACAATCTTGGTGGGTGAAGACCGGGAAATTTCCCTTATTAACTCCAAACTAATCATAATTGCGGCTCCTTATCCGGTAGTGCCTCTACCCCGGGTAATGATTTGCCACTGAGGAACTCAAGGGAGGCCCCACCCCCGGTAGAGACGAAGGTCATTTTATCCGCCAGTCCCATGTCAGCCACAGCGTCAGCAGTAGACCCTCCCCCGATAACCGTGGTGGCATCAAGGTTAGCTAGAACCCTGGCTAGAGCCTTCGTCCCCGCGGCAAACTGGGGTATCTCATATATGCCCATTGGCCCGTTCCAAAAAACCGTTTTACATTTTAGCAGTGCCCCTTGAAAACTTTTGATAGTCTCAGGACCTATGTCTACAATCCTCTTATCCTCAGGAATATGTTCAATAGATGCAGCCTCTCCTCCGGCTTCAGGACTAACTTCATCAGCAATAACAACATCAACCGGCAGTAGTAGGCGTATCCTGCATTGGGAAGCTTTTTCCATTAACCCGGCAGCAACATCCACCCTGTCAGTCTCAATCAGCGACTTCCCTACTCCATAAGACTTTGCTTTCAGGAAGGTAGCCGCCATACCACCACCGATAAGAATATAGTCCACCTTGTCCATAATATTTTCTATCATACTAACCTTATCACTTACTTTAGCGCCACCAAGAAGTGCCGCAAAGGGGTGAGACGGATTCTCTAAAATACCACCCAGGGTTTTAAACTCTTTCTCCAGCAGCAACCCAGCTACCGCCGGTAGATACTTGGTAACGCCAACTACTGAAGCATGAGCCCGATGAGATGTGCCAAAGGCATCATTAACGTAGATATCGGCTAATGAGGCTAGAGCCTGAGCAAAAGCGGCGTCGTTTTTTTCCTCTTCTAGATGGAAACGGACATTCTCTAAAAGTAAAACCTCGCCCTCTTTTAACTCGGCTACTACCGCCTCGACATCAGGGCCAATACAGTCCCGGGTAACTCTTACCGCCTGACCCAAAATCTGTGATAGCCTCTGGGCTACAGTAGCCAGGCGTAGTTTCTCAACTACCCTCCCCTTAGGGCGACCCAGATGAGAGCAGAGAATAACCCTGGCTCTCTGTTCGGTAAGATACTTGATAGTGGGTAGAACCGCCTTAATACGGCTGTCATCGGTAATGCCCCCAGATTCTTCATCCACGGGAACATTAAAGTCAACCCTGACCAAGACCCTTTTGCGGCTAACTTCTATGTCCCGGATAGTGGCTTTACGCATCTGTTTCCCCCTCATAGAAAAGTCTACTATATTATCATCCCTTAGTAAACTGCACGAAACATTGCTAAGCTAATACCGTTACTAGCTGCTTGACGGAACGGTAATCATTTGCTACACTTGCCAAGTGTCCATATTTTGACAGGATTACTGCTCTAGTCAATAAATTAAACGTTAAGGAGAGACGTGTTCTTTGATAATATTCTCAATACGCTTTACAATTTAGGCTTTCCCAAGGAACTGGTGGTAGTTGCCATTGCCACTTTGCCTATCGCCGAGCTAAGAGTAGCAATACCGTTTGCTATGGGGATGATACCATCAGTTGTATATCCGCAAAGTCTTCCGTGGCACAATGCCCTACCGCTAGCTATTGCCGGCAATCTTATCCCCGTGCCCTTCCTACTGTTGTTCTTTGGTGCTATTTCCCGACGTCTAAGTAAAGTAGGTATCTTTAAGAGGTGGCTTAACTGGCTTGACGAATTTGCCCGACGGAGAGGTAAGATTGTTGGGAGGTATAAACGGATCGGGCTGGTGTTATTGGTTGCCATTCCCCTCCCCGTAACCGGTGCTTGGACCGCTTCGCTGGTAGCTACTATTTTAAATATAAAGTTCAAGCACGCCTTTTTGTCCATACTCGCTGGCGTATGTATTGCTGGTGCCATTGTTATATCCATTTGTATCCTCGCTGGAAAGGGCCTCTAATCATTGAGTTTAAAGGCTATCTTGACCTCTCCATCAGCCCGTGCTACATTTTAATGGTGAGTAGCCTGTCCCTGTAGCTCAGAGGATAGAGCAGCTGCCTTCTAATTCTAGGTTAGGTATGCCAATGAGTGGTTTTAGATACAAATTAGAACTTTTGTGTCAATAGGTAAAAAGTCATTATGAAGCTAGAATACCTTTATGTAACAACCTGTCCTTTTCAGTTTAACGCCAATTTAACGCCAATTCCCTAGCTTTAGTTTGAGCGTGCGCCCCTAGCTCAGTGGATAGAGCATCGGTCTTCGAATGATGAGTTAGTATGTTACCACGTATGTCCTGAGATGGTTAGCTGGACACTTTTTCCCTCCTAAACTACGATGGGGCACAGCTAACCACAACTACTAACAGCGTCACGGCGAGCGGTGCGGGGTGCAGCAAGCCAGCTACGGCTTTAACTCAAAGACTAAAAGGGCTTATTTTATAATTGCTAGCTATAGAGAGGTAAAAATTCAAATGACTATTTCTCAGGAAACTTTAATGAATTCCATGGAAAGTAACAACTTAGTAATACTTCCACCTCAAGATGTTATGGCTACTTTGGAGATGCTTCGGGCACCAGTAATCACAACTATATTAGATCCTTGGTATAATAAAGGAGTTGGTGGAGTAAGAGATGATTATTACGAATGGCTATATTCTGTTTTAGACGCTACTGCAAGTTTATCTCAACACATATTTCTCTGGGGATTTCCAGAAATAATCCATAAGGTTCTTGATAATTTACCTACGGGATATAAGTTAGTCGCTTGGTTAACATGGTATTATAAGAATCTCCCTTCGGTAGTAAGAGGTTGGAGATCAGCTCAATATACTTGTCTGCATTTATCACGGAAGGAAGCGATTCTTTATCCTGAGCACTTTTTAAATGAAGCTCAATTAGAGAAGAAAAGGCTAGGCAAGCTTCGGTACATGCCTGGTCCTTTATCAGTAATCGAAGCTGCTTTACAAATAGGTTTTGTTGGGAAAAAAGAACAGACAGGTCACCCTGCTCAAAAACCTATGACAACATTTGAGCCGTTAATCAAGATGTCTACTAAAGAAGGTGATTTAGTTCTTGATCCAATGTGCGGTTCTGGAACGACTGGTGAAGTCTGTAGGACTCTAGGCAGAAAAGCTATCCTCTGTGATAGTGACGAAGCATATACTCAAATGACAGAAAAAAGACTAGCTTTGAAACGACTTCAATCTCCGAAATAGTCTTTTAGAATTTCATATACTTTTTGCTTTTCACCTTCCGGTGCTGCTTGGACTATAGCTGGTACATTTAGCCAGCCAGTGTTAGGATCCCAGAAGTTTTTTTTCACTACTTGGTGCCTCCCGCATAGTGCTTGCCATTGGGAGGGGTCTTTGGGATCAATTGTTTTACCGATTGAATGTGGCATCACGTGATCAGGGGTAAGGGTTACTGTCCCACCTCCAATAGGGTCTTTATCTCCATTTTTTAATTCACACTTGTCAGTGCCTTCAGTCCATTGGCATTTATTTCCAGCTCTTTCTAAGACTGTTTTCCACGTTTGAGAGTCAATCTTGACTCTACTTTTGGCTTCAGGCCTTTTTTCTAATGAAGGCATAAGATATTCACCAGTTTTTAAATCTTTCCTATCTCGACTTGATAGAATAGTATAGCCTTCATCGGTACGTAACTCGGATAACCTCTGGTGCCAATTTTCTGGTTCTTCTCCAGTCTTAGGGTCTTTAGACACTTGAAGTATTTGTTCCCTAGTTAAAACTTTTCCTATATTATCTTTAAACAGGGCCTCGATACGCCCCCGTATAGAACCCTGTTCGTATTGTTTATTGACTGTGCCCTTAATTTTATCTGGCATAATTGACCTGATCTCCAAGAACGAGCCCAGTTTTCATGTTAGACTGGCTAATAATGGAGATGCCTCCTTTGCGGGACCATTTAGCGTAGTGACAGCCTGAAAGGTCTAGTCAGGGACGAGTCCCTTATGGTGCTGCATTACCTCTCGTGATGAATCTTGCGAGTTCTCTGAATGACTCGCTCGATCCGGTATCCAGCATGCGAATCCTATCGGCTAGCAATCGGGCATCCTCCAATGGCAATTCCTTGGCTAGGGTAAGTATCTTGATGACAATAGCCGCCCTCGAATCTTTCTTGACAACTCGGACGTCCATACTTTCTGCTAGCCTGACAAGTACACTTCGATCCCTGAATGTCTCTATTTCCGTGAGTTGTCTACAGAGACCAGGTATTAGATCGTGTCTTACAGGGTCATCACTTAACTGGAGTAGCATCTCTTCTTGGGTTTGTGGTGCTGCGCTGCGTTGTTGTCGCCTCTTAGACTGTGCAGCCATCGTGCGCAGAGCATGAAGCGCTTGCACCAATTCAGCCCTTTTCTGGTC
>SDBS01000067.1_pt1 | contig 75710 bp, 62 predicted proteins | sample 2277091 | NCBI WGS metagenome assembly SDBS01 (sample SAMN10404972, study PRJNA504765) | marine sediment metagenome | isolation source: marine sediment core GS10_PC15, 163 cmbsf | place: Arctic Ocean: Southern Knipovich Ridge | collected 2010
CCAGCCGCTTCCCGTATCCTTCTCTAAAAGGATAGTAAAGACGTGGTCGTCGTCGACTCTGTTGGTCGATGTATCCGGAGTCACGTTGATCCGGTAATCGATCCAGTCTTTGTCGGCTGTATCGGATACATCTATGTCGCCAGCACCGATTGTCTCAAAGAAGCTGGCTTCTAGAGTCGCTGATCCTGCAGCTGCGCTGTTTACAGTGACATCTATCTCGCCGTTTCCATCAGTCGTCCCTGTTGAGCCAGGTGATACTATCGTTCCGACACCTGTCAGTGTTAGATCGACTGTCTCGCCGGTTGCATCTACCCAACCGCTTCCTGTGTCTTTCTCTAGATGGACGGTGAAGACATGATCGTCACCGGCTCTGTTGGTCGAATCCGGTGGTGTGACATCTATCCGGTAATCGATCCAGTTCTTATGTCCATGATCCTCTCTGTGTATCGAGGAAGAACCTATCTGATTATCATATGCAGCCGTCAACATTGAGTCGCCGGGATCACTGCTTGTCGTAGTGACAAACACCTGACCATTAGGATCAGTCGTTCCCGTACCCGTCGTGTTTGTCGGTGGATCAGTGATATTTCCGGCGTTGATGTCGGTTATTGTGCCTTTGCCTGTCAATGTCAGGCTGACGTCTTCGCCCGGTCCGGCCGGATACCAACCATAGCCATCGTCTCTTTCTAGAGTGACGGTATAGACATGGTCGCTATCTACCGCATTCTGATCTTCCGGCGGGTCTACATCTATGCGGTAGTCTACCCAGAGTTTTTCCGCCCAGTCATATTCATAGGCATAGCTAGTCCCGATAGTCTTGGAAAATATAGCATCTAGATACAAGGCTCCGGGTTGGCTGCTGTTGGTGACTACGGCAATCTCACCGTTGAAATCTGTATATGCTTGTCCGTTTGCTCCGCTAAACGGTGATGAGGCCGTGCCTTGGCCGCTAAGCCATAGATTGACTAACTCACCAGCCGCCGGACCCCAGCCAGAGCCTGTGTTCTTCTCAAGTATGACTGTGAAGGTGTGGCCGGTATTGACAGCATTCTCATCATACGGAGGTATGACGTCGATGCGGTAATCTATCCAGTCTTTGTCGCCGTAATCACTTCTTGTTATTGAGGACGAACCTATTTGACCGTTATAGGTGGCCGTCAAAGTCGAGCTTCCCGGCACACTGCTTGTTGTTGTAACAGCTATCTGACCGGATCCATTTGTTACCCCCGTACCTGATGTTCCGCTAAACGGCGATGTGGCTGTGCCGACACCTGTAAGAGTTAAGTCGACTGTCTCGCCGGTTGCCGGGTACCAACCTTGTCCGGCATTGTATTCAAGGATTACCGTGAATACGTGAGGATTGTCTACCGCGTTTTCGTCTGTTGGTGGATCCACATCTATCCGGTAGTCTATCCATAGTTTCTCTCCGTAATCATCTCTTAAGATGGATGACTGGCCTATCTGGCCGTTGTATGTAGCTACTAATGTCGATTGGCCGGGTGTGCCACTGGTCGTGACAACCGCTATCTGGCCGGCACCATCGGTTACTCCTGTACCTGATAAACCGATGAACGGTGAGGTGATCGTACCCACACCAAAGAGATCTAGCCCTACGGTCTCTCCTGCTGCCGGGCCCCAGCCCTGTCCGCCATCTTTCTCTAGCGTGACTGTATATGTATGGTCTGAACCTATTGCGTTTTCATCATAAGGTGGTTCTACTTCTATCCGGTAGTCTATCCATGTCTTCTCGGCTGTGTCACTCCGGTCGATGGAAGACTGACCGATCTGTCCGTTGTAGTCAGCTGTCAGTGTTGTCGTTCCGGGTGTTGAGCTGTTTGTGACTACAGCTATCTGACCGGATCCATTTGTTACCCCCGTACCTGATGTTCCGCTAAACGGTGATGAAGCTGTGCCTACACCGGTAAGTGTCAGAGTTACTGTCTCTCCGGTTGCCGGTACCCAACCGGATCCCGTGTCTTTCTCAAGAGTCACTGTGAATGTATGTCCGGTGTTTACCGCATTCTCATCGGTCGGTGGTGTGACATTGATCCTGTAGTCTATCCAGGTCTTGTCACCGAAGTCAGTTCTGGTGATCGATGATGAACCGATTGTTCCGTTATAGTCAGCTGTCAGTGTTGATGCACCCGGCAGTAAGCTGGTCGTGATAACCGCTATCTGGCCGTTGGTGTCTGTCGTTCCAACACCTGATGTCCCGCTAAACGGTGATGTGACTGTGCCTACTCCGGTGAGTGTCAAGTCAACATCTTCTCCCGCTGCCGGTACCCAGCCCTGTCCGGTATCTTTCTCCAGTGTGACTGTGAATGTATGGTCTGAGTCTATTGCGTTCTCATCGTCCGGTGGGTCTACATCTATCCGGTAATTTACCCACAGTTTTTCGCCGTAGTCCTGTCTGGCAATAGATGACTGGCCGATGGTCCCGTTGTATGTGGCCGTCAGCGTTGACAGGCCGGGCGCTGAGCTGTTTGTGACTACAGCTATCTGGCCGTTGCCATCGGTTACTCCGGTACCATTTGTTCCACTAAACGGCGATGTGGCTGTTCCGACACCGGTAAGCGCTAGACTTACTGTCTCGCCGGCTGCCGGCATCCATGCGCCGCCTGTTGTGTACTCAAGAGTGACAGTGAATGTATGTCCGGTATCGACTGCGTTCTCGTCAGTTGGTGGATCTACGTTTATACGGTAGTCGATCCATGTTTTGCTTCCTGTATCTTGTTCTGTGATCGATGTTTGCCCTATTTGTCCATTGTATATAGCAGTTAGTGTTGTCGTTCCCGGCACCGAGCTTGTGATGACAACCGCTATCTGGCCGTTGCCATCTGTTGTTCCCTGTCCGGTTGTTCCGGTAAACGGTGATATGGCTGTTCCAACACCGGAAAGTGACAGATCGACTGTCTCGCCGGTGGCCGGTACCCAGCCTGAGCCGGAATTCTTCTCCAGAAGCACGGTCATTGTATGCTCGCTATCTACCGCGTTTTCTGCTTCCGGCGGAGTTACTGTTATTCTGTATTCTTCTGTATGATTACCAAAGTTTATATTCTCGTATACCGTTCCGGATTGAACGGTTATTGTATGTGTTCCCGGTGCCGCTGGGAATGTCTGCTCGTAGGCTGACTGCAGCACCTCGGATAATACATACGTTCCGGGGCCAAGATTAGTAAACTGATAGTAGCCCAAGCCGTCGGTTATGTCTGATCCGGTTGCCGTTCCTGAAAGATTGATCGTCCAGTTTGCCAGAGGCGGCTCTCCCGGCTTATCCCAGTTTCCTTCGCCACTATAGTCATCCCACTTGTATCCGGAGATGTCTACATTTTCAAAGTTACCGAAGTCGTTGCCGCCTGAATCCTGGCCGGCAGTGACTGTTACCGCGTGAGCATTTCCGCTTGGATAGGTCTGAGTCCATCCAGTTTGTGGGACTTCCTTGACTACATAATCGCCCACTAAAACATCGGCAAAAGAGTATGTGCCATCGCTTGCTGTTGTTGTATTTTTAATAAACGTTGTACCGTTCGACTCGTATAGTTCTATGGTCCAGTTTTCAATTCCAAGATCTTCGGGGTCGGGATCATTGTCTCCCTGGCCGTCTTCATCTTCGAACTTCATTCCAGAAATGCTGCCCTCATAAACAGGAGCAGTATTGACAAAATCGGCATCGGTGACAGCTTGGCCTATCTGGAATCCCGGGTAGTGGTTCTGGCCGTCACCAGTCGGATATATTTGTGTCCAGTCTGTCAACAACGTTTCGCTTATATCATAGCTTCCTGCCGGTAGACCATTGAAGATGAAATGCCCATCTCCGTATGTTCCATCGTTATAAGTTGTCGTTGTTAGGTTGATCGGCCAAGTATATGAGCCGGTACCGGAGTATCCGGATAATGTGATCTGCCAGTTATTAAGTCCGGTTCCGTTAAGCTGGTCCTGATATTTATGACCCGATATATAGCCGGTCGGCACAATAACAGTCGGAGACGGTACTGTTTTTTCTCCCTCGCCCACGGATTCAAATGTAACGTGGAGAGATGAACCCGGATAATAAGATGCGCCGTTGTGCGATGGAGTCTGGTTTTGCCAGTAAGCTGATATAGAAACGTGGGTCACCCACTGGAATGCTACTTTGCCCTTTGTACCTCCGACCTTCCCTGGAACAGTCATCGCTCCAGCGGAGAAGTGGGGAGCCAGTTCCGCATTAGTATCGCTCTGTGAGACAACCGGTCCGGTCGTTCCCGGATAAACCGGATGTGCAGAAGGGGTTAGTGTGGTTCCTCCCTGATCTTCTGGAATCGAAGTATTGGCGACTCCGCTTTGAACCGCCCAATTCCATCCATTCTGATCATCATAGCCCATGGCGTTTATTCCTGAATTGAAGTGGTCGTAGGCTAGCCAAAACTCAGGGGTTGATTGAGGCGAAGCATCTCCGTTTGTGATGACCATCATCATCGGGATCCATTCGCCCTCTTCCCAATTTTGAAGGTTTCCTGTTGTCCAGCCGGTGCCCTTCCTCCAACCATAGCATGTATAGCTTAAAGCTGGATCGACAAAGGTCGTTATTGCCGTAGCGCCTGATGTTAGGCCGATGGCTGTCACTATATAGAGAAGACTGTCTACCGGATTGTAGGGTGGGACGACAAACGTGTCTGAGATCGAGCCATCGTCTCCTGCCATCACTATATTATTATGGACAACGACGTGCACAGCGTTCTCTATAACAATACCAACAGCTTCGTTAGGCAGGAACCCTGCTCCAGCAATATAAACAGCGTCGCCAGGTCCATAGCTATCTTTATCAGTAGTAATCGAGGGATTAAGGGATTGGGTCTGGGAAGGTTCTGTTGTTTGTTCTTCTGTCGACTCGGGGGGAGGAGTCGTTTCAGGAGTCTCGCCGTCTGCAGGTTCTTCTGCGGGTTCATCCGCAGGTGCTTCCGGCGCTGGTTCTTCGGCAGGTCCTTCTGCGGGTTCATCCGCAGAGGCTTCATCTACAGGTTCTTCAGCTACCTGTTCCTGTCCTGCATCCGGACTTAGTTCGGCTGCGATCACACCTGCCGCCGGACCAACGCTCCAGAATAAAATACTAAATACTAAGAACAACCTTAATGCTAACATTAGGCCCCTTGCCCTACTATCCTTTGTTAGTCGGGCAAAAAAGCCGTCTCCAAGTTCTCCCCTCATTTTAAGACCCCCTCGATCTTATTGACTTGCATTCTTTTTTATTTCCTTTTTAGATACAAAAAACCGACCTAAAGGCCGGTTTCACTACTAGCTCCATGCGGTTTAAGTGACCACATTAGTAACCGCACTTCATCGCTTCCTAATCCTTTAAATGATTAGTTTTTTAAAAGCAGCTTATTTTTTTGTTTATGCACTAGTTTCTATATATACAAGTTTATATACAATACTTTACAAATCTTCCTGTCACCTTTATAGCACAAACAGCTCCCGCAGTCAATGATTTGCGCCTATTTGTTACGTCGTTTCACCTGTCAACAATTTCTTTTATCCTAGTTTGTAACAGAGATGTTCTTGGAGTTCCTTGGTGGTCACCAAAGGCCTCTTTTTAAGACACCGGCATAACACCTCGTAGAACCGCCAACCCCTCGTTTGTTTTCATATTATTATAGTGCACAGAAAAGCTAGCCCATTAATTTTGTATCTAGTGTTACAAGCTGGCCTATGTTTTCTTAATAAACACTTAATATAAAAATAGTGCCGGTTTCCGGCTAAAACAGCCCAGGCGCCAATGTCATTGTCACCACGAGGATCGAGCAAATCGTTGTACCGATCGCAGCCGTCCACGCTATTACATTAAAGACCGGTGAATTAACATATTCTCCCATCAATTCCTTCTTGTTGATCAAGATGAGAGCGGAGACAAGAGTAACCGGCAATAGTATTCCGTTCAATACCTGAGACCAGTAGAGTATGGCGATCAACGGGATATTGGGAACAAGAACTGCGCCGGCCCCGACAACGATCAGTCCGGTATAGATCCAATTAAAGTGAGGTGCTTCGCTAAATGATTTACTCACACCGCCCTCCCAGCCCATCCCCTCCGACACCGAATATGCGGTAGACAATGGTAATATAGCGGCCGCGAAGAGCGACGCATTCGCCAGACCCACGGCAAAGAGGAGCGCGGCATATCTTCCGGCCAGCGGCTTTAGGGCCAAGGCGGCATCCTTTGCCGTGTTGATGACAATGCCTTGCTCATACAGCGTAGCGGCGCAGGCGACAATAATAAAAAGAACAACGACCATAGCCATGATCGAGCCGATGACCACATCTACTCTGGTGGCAGCATAGTCTTCTATTTTGATCCCCTTCTCGACAACAGCTGACTGAAGGTAAAACTGCATCCAGGGAGCAATGGTTGTTCCGATCATAGCAATTACAGCGATCATATATGTTGTGCTTAGATCGATCTGTGGGTGTAGAACCTGCTGCGCCACAGTCCCCCACTGCGGCCTGGCCATGATCCCGGAAATGATATAGGTGATATAAACAAGCGAGGCCAGTAAAAATACTTTTTCGACAAACCTGTACTTAGCCCTGACGACCAGGAGCCAGACCAGAAAACCGGCCACCGGCACAGATATATATTTTGCTACTCCGAATATCTCCATTGCCGCTGCCCATCCGGCAAACTCGGCCATTGTGTTGGCCAGATTGACAAAGAGCAAGGCGATCATAAGATAAAAGGTGGTTTTTATGCCGAAGTTTTCCCGGATCAGATCAGCAAAGCCCTTGCCGGTCACCACTCCCAGCCGGGCAGACATCTCCTGGACCACTATCAGCGAGATAGCAATGGGGATCAGAAGCCATATTAGCTTATAGCCAAAGTTGGCCCCGATAAGCGAGTAGGTGGCAATACCGCCGGCATCATTGTCAACATTTGCGGTGATGATGCCAGGCCCGATAACAGCCAAAATAAGAAGCGTATTTCTCCAACTGATTCTTCTGGCCATGGCCACTCACCCTTGCTCATCGGTATACGTGTGAGAATCGTCTTTTCCAGACAGCCGGAATGACAACGTCGATAGCGTCGTCAACGGTAATAATACCCTGGATACGGTTTTCATCATCAACCACCGGCATGGCCAACAGGTTATATTTTGCCATTAATTTGACCACGTCCTTCTGCTCGTCGGAAACATTTACCTTGATGACATTAATATTCATCAGTTCAGAAATCTTAACGTTTGGTCGAGCAAAGATCATCCGCCTTAATGACAGAACCCCCAGAAGACGCTCGTCTTTATCGATCACATATAAATAGTAGATCGTTTCTGCGTCCGGCTCGAACTTCCTTAGCCTTTGTATGGCCCGCTGGACCGTCAGGTTGGCGGGGAGAGCGACGTATTCCGTTGTCATAATACCGCCGGCTGAGTCCTCGGGATGAGCCAGAAGCTGTCGAAGCTCTTCTGCCTCCTCTTTATTAACCAGGCTTAATAGTTCGGCTGTTTTCTCGTCAGGCAAGTCGGCTAAAACGTCTGCCGCATCGTCCGGCTCCATCTCCTTGAGTAGGTCGGACGCCTTTTTCGGATCCATTGTCCTTAGTACATTTGCCTGATGCGATGGGCTCATCTCCTCCATCGTATCAGCGGCAACCTCTTTGCTTAACAACTCAAGCAAGGCGACCCGGCTCTCCGGATTTAGCTCATTGACAATATCGGCTATATCTGCCGGGTGAAGCAATGATAGTCTATCGTGTGATACTTTTAGCTTGACCGCCTCTGTCCCGCTGCTAATCAGGTCGACATTAGACCAATCGATATAGTGGTGGTGCGACCCCTTGCGCGGCGGAGCGGCTCTGGCCAGTCCAGATAATCCTAGCCGCCTTAGAACAGCCCGGCCGCTGATGTCGACCGCGATTACCCGGATCCTTGAGTCAACGCGCGCCAGCTGTATGTCTTGAACACGGATAAGTTTATGTCCTTCCGTATCGACAATCTGTTTGTCAAGCACGTTCTTGATCAGAAGGATCTCGCTCTTTGATGAAGCTTCCCTTCCTTTGCCATCAGGCTTTTCCGTCAACAAGACGCGCGACTCCTCAAATCCACGCACCTGGCTCCATGGCACCCGCACGTTTCCCAGCTTTGGCACTTTCACGATCAAGGCCGTAACTAATGGGTATTTTTCGCGCAATGATGCAACAAGATCCACCAATGTCCCGACTTTGTCGCCTGATTTGTCAGCTACTTTTATGTTCTTAAGTTGACTTAGGTAAAACATCTTGATCCTCTTTTTTATACAGCTCATTTGGTAAAAAAAATAAAGCTTCCCAAATAGGAAAGCTAAGAAAATGGCATTATTTTTATGAGCTTCCCCTGCTCGTTGAGCTTTGGCACAGCATACCGTAGTCCGACGTTCTAGAAAGGACAGCCATCTTAGATAAAACCTTAAGCCGGTCATATCAGGTATACCCATTGGCGTCTTTGGACGTTTCTGGGCAATGGCTTATTTTTATGCTGGAGCCTCACCTAACGAGGACTCTATGTTATTACAAACTATAGTTTATTCCGAAGCTCTTAAGATGTCAACGCCTGGAAAGCGCGGCAGGCAAACCGGCGCGGCAGACCAATAATGCCATATCCGTAATCTGTAATCCGTAACAGTAGCTAGAACAGCGGCGCATCAGAGCAACAGCAAACCATAACTTGATAACCCGCCAGTCATTGCCTGTCCACATGTTTTAGCTTGGCGAACGAGGAGCGCTAATTTATTGGTACGACGCGGCAACCCAACCTGTTAATAAACAGAAGTCTTCGGCACAAGAGTCCAAAGAACGACATAGTAGTCTCGTTTCTCTCTGTTTTGTGTTCGGGTGTCGGTTTTCGGGTATCGAGATTCTTTGTCTTTATTTTTCGGGGTCTTGGTTGCCGGTTCTCAGCTGCCGGGTTTATTTCCGGTTTTTTATTTAAGCAATGACCCCGAGGTCATCTCCACAAAATGAACATTTGCCGCTATCGACATTATTTGCGCCGATATTATAACCCGCCCTCTGGATGACTTTTTGGCCGCATCCGGGACAATATGTGTCTTCGCCCGGGTGCCCGGGGACGTTCCCTATATATACAAACTTCAAACCAGCAGCCTGGCCGATTTGTCGAGCATTCTCCAGGGTCTTGACAGGCGTTGGTGCCGCATCCATTAGTTCCAGGTGGGGAATAAACCTCGTCACGTGCCACGGCGTATTCTCTCCCAGCTCTTTGGATATCCAGCTGGCTATGCCCTCCAGCTGAGGCTCGTCATCATTCCATCCTGGAATGATATTCGTAACCACTTCAATATGCATTCCCCACTTATCCTTGGCCCTGCTTGTCGCCTTTAAGATGGGAGAGAAGTCAGAGATATTGGCTAGCTTATTGTAGAACTCTTTTGTGAATCCCTTGATGTCCACACAGTATGCGTCGAGAAATGGTCCCACCTTGTCTAGCGCTTCTATTGTGGTATATCCGTTGGTCACATACACGGTGTATAGTCCCTCTGCTTTGCACAGCTGCATGGATTCAAGTGTGTATTCAATCCATATAGTCGGCTCGTTATATGTCCAGGCGACTCCCTCACACGCATCCGCTTTCGCCGACTTGACAGCAAGTTCGGGCGACAAGTCCATCAGCCCCTCTGTCCCGATGTCTTCCGGTTTGGCATGAGCTATCTGCCAGTTTTGACAATGGATGCATCTCATATTACAACCGATCGAACCAATCGAGAAAACGGCACTGCCGGGATGGAAGTGAAAAAGAGGCTTTTTTTCTATAGGGTCGGCGGCAACGCTTGAGACCTTCGAGTATGTTTGAGCGTATAGCTTCCCGTCTTTGTTCGTTCGTATGCAACACCGCCCGGCCCTGCCCGGAACAACTGAGCATCGCCAGGGACACACCCGACAGACCACTCTTTTTTTGTCTTTGCGATCATAGAGCATTGCTTCTTTCACGGGCAACTCCACATATTCCCCAAGCTACCGCCACCATGCTATGTTAACAGGAATGTGGCCAGAGCTGCTAGCCAGCAGTATATGGCAAACGGCGCGAGGCTTCTTTTCCTAACATATCTTAAAAGAAAGTGTATTGCTGCATACCCTGACACAGCCGCGGCAATCGCTCCGGCCGCTCCGCTCACAAGCAACGCCTGTTCGGGTTGGCCCAGCAAATAGGCGGCCAACTCATATAGCGTTGTTCCTAATATGATCAGGCCGGACATAAGAAACGACAGACGGGCTGCGTCTTCTCTTCTAAGACCAAAACCCAGACCGGCTGCAATGGTTGCTCCGGACCTTGAAATTCCAGGGAAGACAGCCAGCGCTTGCGCCAGCCCTACCCCGATCACATCTTTTGTCTTAATGTCCTTGAGGCGCCGATTTCTTTTTCCCGCCGCCTCCCCGACAATCAAGATCAAGCCGGTAACAGCAAAGAAATAGCCGACCTTTTCCGGTTGTCCGAAGAGTGTCTCCAGATATTCGTGAAACAATAGACCGAAAAACACCGCGGGCAGCGTAGCAATTATAATCGCCCATGCAAGCTTGGCGTTTTCTTCTTTGATGCTCCTTTTTCTTATGGACTCGATCAGACCGCCGGCCATTCCGACAATATCTTTTTTGAAATATATAACGACAGCCACCAGTGTCCCAAAGTGCAGTATCACATCAATAAAGAGTGGCGGCTCTTTCCATCCAAGAACATGAGGAATGACAACAAGATGGCCGGAGCTACTGACCGGTATAAATTCCGTCAACCCTTGTATGATTCCTAAGATTATAGCTTGGACGATGCTCATCGTTTGTTTCTAAGAGAGACGTATTGGCATTATCAGGTATTTGAATCCCTTCTTCTCGACTGGTTTAATCAGAGCCGGTTTTAGGGGATCACTCACTTCAATAATTACTTCGTCTTCCTCCACGCTTGTTATTCCATCCATAAAATAGACAGGATTAAAGGCCATTTTTACTTCTTCGCCGGGGTATTCCACATCGAGTCTTTCTATTGCCTCACCGACATCTTGTGTGTTTGCCGATATAACCATTGTATTGTTGCCTGATGTTATTTTAACCGGGGTGTTGTTTTGTGCTAGAAGCGCTGCCCTTTTTGCTGCTCCTATAAGGCGACTTTTATTTACTCTGATCTTCTTCTCATATCCCTTGGGTAATATCTGTTTGTAGTTTGGAAATTCTCCTTCGATTAGTCTTGATATTATTTCTGTGTTTGATGTCTTAAATATTATTTGGCTGTCTGTCAGATAGATGGCAACGTCTTTTTTCTTTGATGATGATATTATCCTGCTTAGTTCTCTCATCGTCCTTGCTGGAACCAGCACAAAAATCGGCTCCTCTGGGCCGTTCTCTATTTTCTCCTCGCCTACAGCGAGGCGGTAGCTGTCTGTCGCTACCATTTTTATTGTATCTTTGTTTGCTTCCACCAACACTCCCGTAAGTATGGGTTTGGCGTCATCTCTAGATGCTGCTTTTATTACTTCCTTTACTATCGAGTTCATCGTTCCTGTTGCAATAACAAAGATTGGCGAGCCCTTGCTTTCCGGTATCTTGGGAAAGTCTTCTTCTAAAAAAACATTTAAGTCAAATCTACTTTCCCCGCCAAGTATCTCTAGCTGTCCCTTCTCTTTGATAAAACTAAGCTCGACCATTTCATCCTCTAGACTATTTAAGATGTCTGATATAAGCTTGGCTGGAACCACCAGGCTTCCCTTCTCTTTTGACACTACTTTTATGCTTGTTCTTACGCTTGCTTCAAGATCGCTTGCGCTTAAGTATAGTGACTTGCTGTCGTTTTTTAGCAAGATACCGCTTAGTATCGGTAGCATGCTTTTTGTAGATATGACTCTCTGGCACGTTTGGATTGCTGCAACAAGTTTTTCTCTCTCACACTGTATTTTCAAAATAGTCTCCCTCCTACCTTTCCACAACATATAAATATTACTTTTAGTGTCTTATAATAAATAGTAGCTTTAGTAATACTTGTTAATATGTGTATAAGCCTATATTGGTAAAAGTGAACGCTGATATTTGCCTATGGATAATATGTGAATTAAAAGTATCATGTGTACACAAAAAAAGCGATACACATAAAACCAACCTTTATTCAGGAACCCTTGTGCTTAATTCGATTAATAAGTTCTCTTACTTGGTTGCTTGCTTCACCGTCGCTACTAATAAGCTTCTCGATTTTTGAGTTAGCATGAAGAACAGTCGTGTGATCTCTGCCACCAAAGAACTCTCCTATCTTAGGAAGAGAAAGACTGGTCATTGATCTAGTTATATACATACCGACCTGTCTGGGGTAGGAAACAAAACGGGCCCTGCTTGACCCACACAGATCAGCGACAGTCAACCCGTAATATCTAGCGACCTCTGTTTGAATTAATCTAATTGAGATCTTTTTTGGTCTGGACTCAGGGAGAATCTTTTTAAGAATATCTTTTGCCAACGAAAGATCGATCTCGCTACTGGTGAGAGAAGCAAAAGCAGACAGGCGCGTTAGCGCACCCTCGAGCTCACGTATGTTAACTTGTATCTTGGTAGCAATGAAGTTAATTACTTCGTCAGAGATATCAATTCCACCTATTTCGGCCTTCTTTTTAAGGATGGCAATCCTTGTCTCAAGGTCAGGCGGAGAGATGTCGACAATTAAACCCCACTCAAACCGAGAGCGAAGCCTGTCTTCAAGGGTGGGCATGTCTTTTGGAGGACGGTCGCTTGATATGATTATCTGTTTGTGCGCTTCATATAAAGTGTTGAATGTATGAAAGAACTCCTCTTGCGTCCTCTCCTTGTCGATAATAAACTGAATATCATCAATTATTAAAATGTCAATGCTCCGATATCTTTTTTGGAATGCCAGGGCATGGTCGTCACGAATAGAATTAATAAACTCGGTAGTGAACTTTTCACTTGTAAGGTACCGGGCCTTCTGATCGGGGTGAGCTAGTTTACACGAGTGTCCGATGGCATGAAGAATATGTGTTTTGCCCAGGCCGGCTCCACCATATATAAACAAGGGATTATAGGCAGAAGACGGATTTTCAGCAACAGCCAAGGCAGCTGCGTGAGCAAAACGATTTCCTTCACCGACAACAAAAGCATCGAAGGTATATTTAGGATTAAAGGGCGAGATGTGCTTCCTGGCAGAAATAGCCATGTCCGAAGACGCGCTCGGATCGTGGCCCAGATGTTTGTCGCCTGATGGGGTGCTGTCTTCTTTGCGGACAACTATTTTCACATCAAGGTCTGACTTTGTGGCTTCATGAAGGGCGGCCTTGATCAAGCCGGTGTGCCTTGACTCGATCCACTCCTTAGTAAAGCGGTTTGGAGTAGAAACGACAAAGAAGCCTTCGTGGATGGCAACCGGTGTTGTGTTTTTAAACCAGGTATTGAAAGCAACAGGGCTTAGTCGTTTCTTGACGGTCCCCAGGGCATGATCCCAAACTTCGTCGATTCGCGTCTCGCTCATTTTCTACCACCTTTTCTTTTAAGAGGCCAACGTACTTTCTAAGAAATCCATCCCTTTTTGTGTAAGGGCTCTTTTCCCTCGCGAAGACACCTTGACAAGACCGCATTGCTCCAGCAATGTCAGATCGCGATAGGCGCTGCTTAGGCTGGTCGAAAGCTCTCCTGCTATTCGAGAGGGACCAACGGGTCCGAGCTCAGTTACAAGAAAGAGGGCTTTCTTTTGGCGCTCAGTAAGCGCGTATGACTCTTTTTCTGATTCGTCTGGTGTTTGCTCCTGTTTGTCGGCGGCCTGATCCGGAATGCTTAGAGTGACAACAGTCCCGCCCCCCAGGTTGTCTTCAATGGTGATTTGTCCACCGGCAGACTTGAGTATTTCGGATACCACCGGCAGGCCTGAGCCGACTCCTCGTATATGTTTTTTCATATCCGACGAGGCAGTCGATAGCCCGGGAGCAAGGGCGCGGCCCCGGTCTTCGATGCCTGGGCCTTGATCTGAGATACGGACAGCATTGCCGTTATTAAAGATGGTTATTACGGGCTCTTTAAAGTCGGCGTGGATCAGGTTTTCGACAATCTCGCGGATAACAGCTTGAGGCATTCGTCCGCCCGCTTCTTGAGAAACGGTAAAAGTCTTTTCGGCCACAAGGTCGATCAGCTTGCCTCTGTCTGCCGACTCTAACTCAACAACCTCAGGCAGAGAAGACATGTCTTCATACACGGCAATGCGGACAGACTGAGCGCTGCTCCGATCTTTGTTTATAGACTTACCCGGCCCCTTTTCTCGGGCCATCAACGGCTTAAGCAGAGAGCGCTCCAACCGAGACCCCTCCGTTCAAAGAAGTGTTCTTGACAGAACTAAATCACAATCTTTATATCCACAGGCTGTTGAAAGAATTTGTTTAGTAACGTTCAATATTGTCTGACAATCAGCAAGCCCGAGCTCTCTTCTGACATATACTGAGCAGGCAAGAGATATGTTTATCCACAGCACTTTCCACAGATGTGGATAAAAGTGATAACCTTCTAGACCTTATCCACCAAAATTGCAGATTGGTCTCAAGCATAGCACCAAATCATTTCGCCCCACAGTCAGAAGCCAGGCGGAAAGGGAACAGAGGTTCGTGGTCGTGAGCCCTAGATTTCCGCAAGAGTGAAATCATTATAGCAGTCGTAAAAATGGCTATCAATAAGAAATTGAAACTTTAGTAAAATATTTTTTATAGCGTAGGAAAGCAGTCGCTTGACACCATATATATCGGCAGATATAATACCATCTGTTATGAAGAGAACATATCAGCCAAAGGCAAAACCCCGAAAGCGCAAGCATGGATTCAGGAAGCGCATGAGTTCAAAAGCGGGGAGAGAAATAATTAAAAACCGCCGCCGCAAGGATAGATCCACACTATCGGTCTAGCAGTTGTTGGGTAAGCGATGCTGCCAAGACAAGGTCGCCTACGGGCGTCAAAGGATTTTCGAAGGGTTTACTCGCAGGGCAGATCGCTAGCTAACAAGCACTTAGTCATTTATTACTTAAAGAGCGATCAGAAACATACGCGCCTCGGGCTGTCTATAAGTCGGCAGTACGGGGGCGCTGTTGAACGCAATAAAGCAAAGAGACGGCTATCGGAATTGTTTCGTAAGCACCGGGGGCTCGTACAAGGAACATATGATATAGTCATAATTGCCAGGCCGGAAGCAGCCAAGATCAATTACCATATTATGGAAAAAGGACTATTAGACATAATGAGAAAAGCAATCTCCAACAGGAGCGATCAATGAAGAAGACGATAGTAATAATAATCCGGATATACCAGAAAACGATATCTCCACTGCTACCGCCGAGATGCCGCTTTTATCCGACGTGCTCAGAGTATGCAGCTCAAGCATTGACAAAGCACGGCTTGATAAAAGGTGGCTGGATGGCAACACGAAGACTTATTAGATGCCACCCCTTCTCCGGGGGCGGATTTGATCCGGTCAAGCGGTAGATGGAAGAGGTCTGAAATTGCAGTTCATATATCAACTTCTCGAGCCTATTAGCCAAATACTGATTACCGTCCTGGACTTCTTCAACCAGTATGTTCACAGTTACGGCTGGTCAATAATACTGCTGACCCTGACAGTGCGAATCTTCATCCTCCCGCTGACTATTAAGCAGAGCAAATCGATGAAGGAGATGCAGAAACTACAGCCAAAGATAAAAGAGCTGCAGAAGAAATACAAGAACGACAAAGAAAAGCTTGGGCAAGAAACAATGAAGCTTTATAAAGAGCACAAGATAAACCCTCTCTCAGGATGCTTCCCGCTGTTGCTGCAGCTGCCAATCTTTTTTGCACTTTTTGATGTTCTAAGAACACACGGGCCGCTTGAAGGAGCGAGCTTTCTCATAATCCCTGACCTTAGTATTGCCGCAAGCGCATATGGGCTTAGCCTTGAGAGTATTGCGAAAGCGTACCCATACTATATTCTGATAATAGCCATTGTTGTAACAACATACTTTTCACAGAAACAGACAACGGCAGATGCAAGACAAGCAAAGATGATGGCTTTTATGCCAGTTCTTATCGGCGTGATAAGCTGGAGCCTGCCCGCAGGAGTGCTTCTCTACTGGGTTGTCTTTAATTTATCAATGGTGGGACAGCAATATGCAACCGACAGGATTCTTGAGAGCAAGGAGGATGCGAAAGTTGATAAGCGAAAAAGAAAGAAGTGAGCAGATAAAGGAGTTCTTCGAGCGTATATTGGAGATCTTTGATATTCAGGCAGTAGTCGACATAGAGGAGCAGGATCAGACGATCCATGTCAATCTTGAGGGAGAGGACCTAAGCATTCTGATCGGCTCAAGGGGAAGGACGCTAAACGCTCTTCAGCAGATTGTTAATGTTGTTGCCAATAAAGGAAGAAGTGAATGGTTGAGGGTAGTCGTAGACGCGCAGGGGTACAGAGAGAGAAGGAGACGCAATCTTGAGGAACATGCGAACAAGGTGGCGGACCAGGTGGTCGGTGAAGGAGAAGAGATGGAGCTTGAGCCGATGAACTCTTTTGAGCGAAGAATAGTCCACTGTGCGCTTAGCGAGCGCGAAGACGTAATAACAGAGAGCCGGGGAGAAGAGCCTGAGAGGTTCACTGTCATAGTTCCGGAGACTAAGCTAGTAGACAAAGAATAACAGTGATGTTTCACGTGAAACGCCCAAATGCCCTGCTCAACTAGCCGACGAGCTCATACCATCTATTCCCATAATCGGGCCACCGATTGAGTGTCAGAAAAGAATCAATCCCAGCGCAAAGATATCCGGGGAGGCCAAATCAATTATGCGGAAATAGGATATGGAATTGTCGAACCGATCCATCTGCTATATAGTAATGTACCATGAACCAAGAAGAGACGATTGCAGCCATATCAACACCACTAGGCTATGCGGGGATCGGAATTGTAAGAGCAAGTGGTCCTAATGCTAAAAACATAGGCAAGCTGCTTTTCTGCAGACCCAACGGAAAAGGAATAAGTTTTAAGAGATCCCACACCCTCCACCACGGCTTCATTGTCGATCCGGAAACAAAAAATGCGGTTGACGAAGTACTTGTCGCTTTTATGAAAGCACCGAACACTTATACAAAAGAAGATGTCCTGGAGATAGATTGTCACGGGGGCAGCGTTTCGCTAAAAGCAATCCTTGAGCTTGTCCTAAGTCATGGTGCGAGGTTGGCGGAGCCAGGCGAGTTCACAAAAAGGGCGTTTATGAATGGACGCATCGACCTGGCTCAAGCGGAGGCTGTTATCGATATCATCAAAGCAAAAACAGATCGAAGCAGCAAGATGGCCATGCGCCAATTAGAGGGGCGCCTGTCCGAAGAAATAGACGAGACAAGAGAAAGGTTGATGAATGTTGCGTCTCAGCTTGAAGCATCACTAGACTTCCCGGAAGAAGCCATAAAGCCATGGAAGAAGGAGGATCTGTTGGCGGAAGCAGAGACGGCGGAGAATGAAGTAAATCGTTTGCTGACTACCGCCAATGATGGTATTTATATTACGGAAGGAATTAGGATCGCATTAGTAGGGCGACCGAACGTAGGCAAGTCAAGCCTGCTTAATGCTCTTGTAAATAGAGAGAGGGCTATTGTAACACCAATGCCGGGAACTACTCGTGACGTGATTGAAGAAGTTATATCGGTCGATGGTATACCATTTGTCTTAATCGATACAGCCGGAATCGGAAAGGCAAGAGGCGTGGTTGAGCGTATCGGGATAGACAGAGCGCGGAAAGCATTGTCTCAGGCAGACGTCGTTCTTTGCGTCATAGACGGAAGCCAAGCGCTGACGGAAGATGACCACGATGTTCTTTCAGAGATAAAGGACAGGAATGCTTTATTAATAGTAAACAAGAAAGACTTGCCGGCTAGCACAAGCGAGAGTACAGCGATTCAATTCCTTGGCAAGGTTAAAAAGCCAGTCATTCAGGTTTCTGCTGTTTCAAAAGAGGGCCTTGATGATATCTTGAAACAGGCCGTCAATCTTGTCTTAAGTGGCGTTGTAGAGGAGGACCATGCGTCAGTTGTGACAAATATGCGACACAAGGAAGCTCTTGAGCAAGCAAGGACATCGCTTTCACAGTCGACGAACGCATTAAAGGAAGGGCTGTCTGAAGAGTATATAGTCACAGATATAAAAGAAGCCATTGGCGCTCTTGGCGAGATAATCGGGGAGACAGCAAGCGAAGATATCCTTGATCGGATATTCAATGACTTCTGCATCGGAAAATGATCCCACTGCTTGAATATGTTCACGACTACGTATTTGTCCGCTAGCAAAATAACTCTCACCCGCTTATTGCCGACTGTTAAGGTATCTGCTTTGCGCGAGGGCCAGCCGTGGCCTGTTTATAAAAAAGAAGGCTGCTTTATGCTTAAAGCAAACAAGGAACCACTTTCTTCAAAATCCAACAAACAGCTTTCCGATGTCTGCAACAAGCCAAGAGCGAAAAGTGAACGACATGTCATAAAAAGCAAATGACCGGAGTGAAAGGTGATGAAAAAAGCTTTCGCTTTCTACAAATGAGGCCAATTGCATACTGACGTGTCGCGTATAAGGTTTTTTTAACTAAGAAATCATATATTTACAAGGCCCGCCCCCGACATAGCAAAATCAGGGACTTTATGTTCTGGTGGACAAATAATTGAAAAGGAATTGTTTTGTTGATATGAATCGGCAAATAATTAAGGCGGGCCAACTGTGGCCAACCGGTGCTTGCCAAATAAACGTTAGCATTCAAATTCCCTTGCTTTGATCTAAACACGACGAGATAAAAGAGAGACTTTTTATTTAAAGCGTAAATTTTCATCATCAAGAGACCGGAACCCCTTGAATATAGGAAAGTTCTTAAGTATTCTTTTTCTATGGATCAATATGATGTAATCATTGTAGGAGGACAGCATGCCGGGTGTGAGGCAGCGTTGGTGGCTGCTAGAGAATCTAAGACTTTGCTTTTAGCTGAAAACCTCGATCGTGTTGCTCAGATTAAGAAAGACAGCCCTCTTGATATAAAAACATCACAGAACTTGCTTAAGGAACTAGACCATGTCGGCTTGGCTATGCCCAGAGCAATAAAGAGATCTATGAATTTTCAAAAAACAGCTCCGGCTATTGACGAAACCTCTTATCACGTAAAAATGAAGTCTATTTTAGAGAGAGAAATGTCTTTGTTTCTATATCAAGCGAGGGTTGTCGGATTTTTGTTTCGTCAAAATAGGGGTATTGGAATAGAAACAGTTTTAGGCGAAAGAATAGGGGCCAAATCGATAATATTGTGTCTTAGTCGAAGTCAATTAGAAAATCATGTCAGAGATAAGTCTTTGTATGACAAGAAACATGAACTACAAAAAGGGACGTTGCCTAAAAAAGAAAACGAGATCCTATGTCTGAGCCTCGCCCGGATTCTAAAGACAGCCGGAATGAAAATAGAGAGAAAGCAGAAACCCGGATTCGGAAAATCTGGGAATAGAAAACATGCATTGGAGTTTTTAATTCCTAGGTCGATGGTTTCTAAGAACTTAGAATCGAGACGAGTAGAAAATCTATTCTTTGCAGGCAGCCTGCTAGGCATATATGATCCGGTAGAGTCGGCCGCATCAGGTTTCGCAGCCGGGCTTTTTGCGTCGATGAAAATAAATAATAAAGTCACTTCTGAGGAAAACGAATCTCCATTTATTGAGAAAATAGTCCGTAGCGTTTCAACCTAGAACCATCATAGTGATCTCTTTCTAAATCGTTCGAAAATATCCGGGACCTAGTTTTAACTTCTGTTGCACGTTTGAGATTTAACTCCCAAATCGTTTAAGAATCCCGTTCTTAGTCTTATTGAACACTACCATAATTTACCATATTGTTACGCCTTTCTAAGCTATTTACTTTTAGTAATAAATGGAAGATCGTAATTCTGGCAGTAAATAAATGCTTGCTTCTCGCTTAATAAAAAAGCATAGTGTTGACAATTGCTGGGTTGTCTATTTCAAAAAGAAAAAGCGCGGTTTCTCAATAATTGGCAGAGACATATGACAATTCATGCAAAGCAAATAGCAAGGGATCAAATTATTCAATGGTAGCTTATGGAAAAGATCACATGCGGTTTGATAGCGCGAAAACTGTTTGATATAGTAGTCTAGTGCTTAATGGTTCAAGCAAAGAAGAATTAGTAAAAACGAGGAGAGGGTGAAAATAAAGCGTTTCACGTGAAACGCTTTTAACTTCAGAGCATGAAAAGGTCATCATATAAAGAATACGATATAATTGTAATTGGAGCAGGTCATGCTGGGTGCGAAGCTGCATTGGCGGCAGCCAGAATGGGCAGAAGAACAATCATGATGACGATTGATATGGCTGGTGTTGCTTTAATGCCGTGTAATCCGTCGATTGGAGGAATAGGAAAAGGGCAGCTGGTCAGGGAGATAGATGCGCTAGGCGGAGAGATGGGTCGCAACATTGATGCGACAAACATCCAGATGAAGACACTAAACTCAAGCAAAGGTCCCGCAGTGCAGGCATTAAGAGCACAGGCAGACAAAAGATTTTACGAGAAGCAAATGAGGCAAGTGCTTCAAAAAGAAGAAAAACTTGAGCTGATTCAGGATACGGCGTGTAGAATTACTAGATCGGGAAACAAGGTAACCGGAGTAGTAACTGGTTTGGGTAAGAAATTGCAAGGTAGAGCAGTTGTTGTGACAGCAGGAACTTTTCTTAATGGAATCGTTACAGTGGGCAAGAAATCGTTTCAGGCCGGCAGAATGGGCGAGGATCCGGCAAACGACCTATCTGCATCTCTTAAAGAATGCGGGCTTGAGCTGGGCAGATTCCAGACAGCGACGCCCCCGCGAGTCGACAGGAGAAGCCTAAACCTTTCCTTGATGGCGAGAGAGGAGGGTGATTCTAACCCTCTTTACTTTTCATCGGAAAAAGCAAGAAATGGAAACCCCAACATCCCATGCTATCTTACTTATACGAATAAGAAGACGAGGGCCGCAGTTAAAAAGAATCTTCACCTCTCACCCATAAAAACAGGAGCGATTGTCGAACATGGTCCAAGGAACTGTCCGTCAATTGAACGCAAGATCATTAATTTTCCAGATAAGAGCCGCCACCCTGTTTTTGTAGAGCCAGAGGGATTAGAGACGACAGAGATGTATTTGCAGGGATTGACAACAGCAATGCCTGTATATGCACAGACTGAGATCATTCGGACTGTTGCGGGGCTTGAGGAAGCTATTCTAACACGGCCTGGATATGCTGTCGCGTATGACATTGTCTTGCCCGATCAACTAAGGCCGTCTCTTGAGACCAAGGTCGTGGGAGGTCTATTTACAGCAGGTCAAATAAATGGGACAACGGGATATGAGGAAGCGGCTGCTCAAGGGCTAATTGCTGGTATAAATGCAGCTCTTCTATGTGATAGGAAGAAGCCGGTTGTGTTGAAAAGAAGCACCGCCTATATAGGTGTGCTTATCGATGACTTGATCACTAAAAGTGTTGTCGAGCCATATCGAATGTACACGTCAAGGGCTGAATTCAGGCTTCTCTTAAGGAATGACAACGCGGATAGACGTCTGGCTCAGCTTGGACATGAGCTCGGACTGGTCTCAAAGTCCCGCTTGGCAAAGGTCAAACAGAAGCAGTCAGAGGCAGAAAGATTACTAGAGATCATTGATACCACGTCCATTAGACCGTCTAAAGAGATAAACAGAATCCTAAGCGATGTCGGAGAAACGCCCATTGAAAGACCAGTCCGGCTAAGGAAACTCTTGCGGCGTCCAAAAGTAACGTTTAGCCGACTTGCCGGACTGATGCCAGAGTTTTTGAATCTCGACCGGGATGTTGTTGTTTCCTTGGAAATGGAAATAAAGTACGAAGGTTATATCGAACGAGAGAAAAGAAAGGTTGCTCGCTTCAACAAATTAGAAGACAATACAATACCTGGTAATCTTGACTATGGTGCACTAGCTGGTATATCCTTTGAAGCTAGGGAGAGATTGACAAGAGTAAGGCCGGGCTCACTGGGCCAGGCTGCTAGGATTTCTGGGGTTTCGCCTGCTGATATTTCTCTGCTGGCTGTGCACTTGGAGCGGTGTAGGCATAATGAATCTAGGCTTTAAGAGTGAATTAGCATCTGGCGCCAGGCAACTTGGGATCGATTTAAGTTTTGAACAAATGGAAAAATTTACCATATTCGAGGCATTGATCGAAAAGTGGAGCCAGCACACCAATCTTATTAGCGCAAATTCTCAAGAAGAACTAGTTGCCAGGCATCTGCTGGATTCCTTGAGTTGTCTGGTATGTGAGCACATCAATCATCAACAAAAGATAGTAGATGTTGGCTCGGGTGCTGGTCTGCCAGGTATTCCGGTGAAGATCGCCAGGCCTCAAGTCCAGCTTACTCTTCTGGAAGCATCGAAAAAGAGGGTCGAGTTTCTTAAAAACGTAGTTGATGCATTAGAGCTTGAGAACGTGAAGATTGAGAATGCAAGAGCAGAGAGTTTTGCACATCAGCCAAGCAATAGAGGCTCATTTGATATAGGGTTGGCAAGGGCTGTTGCGCCGATGCCGACACTTCTCGAGTATGTGCTTCCACTGGTAAAGATAAACGGGTATTTTATTGCTCATCGTGGTCCGAAAGCACCCGAGGAGGTAAAGGAATCTGGCAAAGCGCTGAAAGTGCTAGGTGGCAAGCTTGAAAAGTTAAGGATGGTCAGGGTGCCATTTCTAAATGCTGTCCGGTATCTGGTTGTCATTAGAAAAGAGGAGAGAACCTCAGACATCTACCCGAGACGCATAGGAGTTCCTTTGAAACGGCCAATACAAGGGAAGAGTCAATGAGTTTATTTAAACGATTGAAGCGAGATAAAAAAGAAGGTACCCAGTTGGTTGACGAGGTGTTTAAAGAGGTTGACAAAGACGGTATTCCTCTGACAGATGAAACCAGTCAAAATGGAAACTCTAAAAGTGTTTCTATAAAACCAATAGAGCATACAAGGACAATAGTTGTTGCTAATCAAAAAGGTGGAGTAGGAAAGACGACGACTGCAATAAACCTTGGAGCTTGGCTAGCCATGCAAGGGCAGAAAGTCTTGATTGTTGATATTGATGCCCAAGGGAACGCGACCAGTGGGCTTGGTGTTGATTCAAAAGATCTTGAAGTCTGCATCTATGATGTTCTTATGAAGCAGACAGATATAAAAAACATCATCATGTCGACGGAAGTAGAAAACCTCTTTCTTGCTCCGGCGACATTTAGGCTGGTCGGCGCCCAAGTAGAGCTTGTGTCTATGATTTCACGTGAAACTAGGCTGCGTGAGATACTGGCACCCATTAAAGGAGAATATCATTATCTGATCATCGATTGTCCTCCATCACTGGGACTCCTTACCCTGAATGCCTTGACAGCAGCAGATGAAATGATCATTCCGGTGCAATGCGAATACTATGCTCTAGAGGGACTAAGTCAGCTTGTCGAGAGCATTAACGAAGTCAAGAAGTACTTAAATCCAGACCTCGAGCTCGCCGGTTTCGTTATGACGATGCATGACTCCCGAACCAAAATTGGACACGAGGTTATTAACGAGGTCAGGCAGCATTTTTTAGAAAAAGTCTTTGCATCTGTAATACCTAGAAGTGTCAGGCTTAGTGAGGCGCCGAGCTTCGGGCAGCCCATAGCGGTCTATGATCCACTGTCCCGGGGCTCTATTGCATATAAAGATCTAGCAAAGGAAGTGATGAATCATGGCTAAACGTGGATTAGGCCGAGGACTGTCGGCTCTTATTCCGACGTCTGGACCAAAAGAGAAGACAGATGAAAAAAAGGAGGTGGTTGAAGCTCGACCAAGCGGTGAACGCGGACTTGATTTAAGACAAATACCGGTTGGGGATATTTCACCGAATCCGAATCAGCCTCGAAAGAGAATATCTGAGCGTGCTTTAAACGAGCTTGTGGCTTCGATAAAAGAAGTGGGAATTGTCCAGCCTATTGTTGTTCGGACCTCGGGGGAGGGATATGAGCTTGTTGTAGGGGAAAGACGCTGGAGAGCGGCTAAAAAAGCGAATCTCAAGACTATACCGGCAATCGTCCGTAGCTCGACCAATACAGAGTCTCTGGAAATGGCGGTTATCGAAAATATACAACGGGAGGATTTGAATGCGATAGAAGAAGCCATGGCCTACAAACAACTATCTGACGATTTTGATATTAGCCAAAAAGACATTGCCCAGAGAGTAGGCAAAGATAGAGCAACGATCGCTAATACGTTGAGATTGTTGCAGCTACCGACGGAGATTCAAAGAATGGTCATCGCCTCGGAGATCACATCCGGGCACGCGCGTGGTTTATTGTCATTACAGGGCGATTCATTTCAAAGCAAGTTGGCTCGTCGTATAGTACGCGAAGATCTGTCAGTAAGGCAGGTCGAAGACATAATAAGGCGTTGGCGGAAAGGTATTACGAAAGAGAAATCGCACCAAACAATCCTACAACCGAAGGGGCTGACTACATTAGCAAAAAGACTATCTGATTTTCTGGAAACTCAGGTCAAGGTGAATCTTGGGCGAAAGAAAGGAAAAATCGAGATCGGGTTCTCAACTGTAGATGATCTAGAGAGAATATATGAGAAGATCACCAAAAACGTGTATAGGAAATAACAAAATAGGCATGGTTGCTCTTACAAAATAGAGAGTCTTGTGCTTTTGTTTCAGTTCTGTTTGCATCTTTAAAAGCAAGGATTTAAACAAGGGCAAGATATCGGTTGTGTTTATCGATCAGACTGCTTTAGACAACCTTTTAGATCGGAAACTGTCAAATATCAGCTATCTTATTGCTAGAGCTCCAATATAACCATGAATATAAGGATTCCCGAATTCCCGTATTTGTGAATCTAAGGCTCGTTCAATATGCTTTTTGGAGCTGGGCCACTTTTTCTTAAGCCACTGTTCCGTTTGTTGCTTTCTTGTGATTGTGGAATCTGTTAAAATTAGTATTTCAAAGATAAAAGTAATATGCTAATACTCTAACAGGTGGAATTGTCGGATGTGTAGCTGTGATGTTTAAGGTAAGCTGAGCGTTGCAGCTGAAGCATCGATTTTTATCTTTGCTGTTCTGGCAGTTTTATCTTATAAAATTTAAGCTTAAGGATTTGAGGGAAGGAGATCAATCATGGGTGTAAAAGAATTTGGCTGGGGCTTGATAACCGGAGCGACTATTGGCGCCGTATTTGCCGTTCTTTTTGCTCCTCAATCTGGAGAGGAAACTCGTGAACAGCTGTCTACGGCAGCCGAAGACCTTCGCGAGTCAGCAACGTCACTACTAGGCCAGGCTCGTGGCAGTATGAGTGATGCGGCAGCCAAGCTGGAAGGTGCTCTTGGTCTGCAAGAGCGCAGGGTAAGACGTAAGATGGATGAACTGAAAACGGAACTGGCGCGTTATAGCGAGGAAGCAACTGAAGCCTAAAAAAGTATCGGTTTCAAATGGCCCCTAATGATAAAACAAAATTAATGGAATCCAGCGCTGTCAAGTCTGTCCTTGAATGGGCGATGAAGAACGGTGGTGATTTTGCTGACCTCTATGTTGAGCGGCGTGATACGACGCATGTCAGCCTTGAAGACGGCAAGATCGAGTCATTTACAACCGGAAGAATCGCCGGTGCAGGACTTCGCATAATCGACAGAGATACTTCATTCTATACTTATGCCGACAGTCTCGATGTGGGTGTGCTCAAAAAAGTAGCAGATCTACTGGCCGAGGCGGTTAAAGCGAAGGATCCCTCAAAACTCACCAGCGTAGTCAATGATCTAGAGCCGGTCCAATCCGCAAGCCAGCTCCAAGTAAAGATCTCTCCATATGAAGTAGAGAGGAAAAACAAGGCTGATATCCTATTGCGCGCTGATGAGTCGGCCAGGTTGTTGGGTCCTGAGATAAGACAGGTCTCCGTCCATCTGGTAGATTCGGTACAGGATGTCTTAATAGCTAATTCAGAAGGATTGCTCGCAGAGGATAGGCGTACTTTAACTCGATTTATCGTACATGTTGTTGCTGCCAGTATGGATACGATCCAAACCGGCTACGAAGCACCGGGGATAACCGGTGGATATGAATTGTTTGAGATAGAGGGGCCGGAGAAAGTTGCCAAAGATGCTGCCGGTAGAGCGGTTACGATGCTTAGGGCTAAGGATGCTCCGACTGGTGAAATGCCGGTTATTCTAGCAAGCGGGACAAGCGGTGTCCTTTTTCACGAAGCATGCGGACACGGTCTCGAGGCTGATGCTGTGCGAAAGGGTGCCTCCGTATATACCGGCAAGATGGACGAGCAGATAGCTTCACCTGTGGTATCAGCGGCGGATGATCCGACGATTGTGAACGGATGGGGCTCCTTTGCTTTCGATGATGAAGGAACGGCAGCGCAGAAGACTCTTCTTATCGAGAACGGCTATTTAAGATCCTTTATGTATGATCGGTTAACCGCGACACAGTTTGAGGTGGATCTGACATCAAACGGTCGTCGTCAATCATTCCGGCATGTTCCGCAAACAAGGATGACAAATACATTCATAATGGCCGGAGAAAGCACGGTTGATGATATGCTTGATGGGGTTGAGCGAGGTCTATATGCAAAATCGCTTGGTGGCGGTGAAGTGAATCCGGCAACAGGCGATTTCGTCTTTGGTGTCACAGAAGGATACTTGGTAGAGAATGGCAAGATCACACATCCTGTAAAGGGAGCTATTCTGATCGGCAATGGGCCACGCGTTCTTAAGGATATAGATATGGTCAGTAACGACCTTGCGTTTGATACAGGTATGTGCGGAAAATCAGGTCAATCAGTACCAGCTGGCACAGGCCAACCGACACTCCGGGTAAGTAGACTGACTGTTGGAGGAACAGGCCATGAATGATCTTAAGCAGTTGGCCGGTCAAGCCGTCGAGATAGGCGGAAGACTGGGTGCTGATGAAATCGAAGCTTATATACAGTCTACCGAAGAAACAACGATAAGAACTTATCGTCAAGAACTCGAGTTGTTTAATGAAGCCACAGGTATGGGTATCGGAATCAGAGTCTTTAATAATAAAAAGGAAGGATATGCATACCGAACAGACCTCGAAGGCAAGTCAGTTGACGAGATCGTTAAGGAAGCTTTAGATAACGCGGCTGTAAGTCAATCAGACGAATTTGCCGGATTGCCTGAGAAGAGAGCAGGAACTACCAAAGCTCAAGATCTAAAGATCTTTTCTTCTAGATTCGACTCGGTTGCAACTGCCGAAAAGATAGACTTTGCTTTGGATTTGGAAAAGAAGGCTCTCTCATACGATAAGCGGATCAAGGTATGCGAAGATGCTGTTTATGCTGATGAGAAAGAACATGTATGCATTGCTAACTCAAGCGGCTTTGCCGGTGAGTATCGTCGGACTCGCTGTTATTCCTATATAAGTGTTCTAGCTGAAGAAGAAAGCAGTGTTCAGAATGGTTTTGCTATCCGATGTGGTCAATATCTTGGAGATTTGGAGTTAGAGGAGGCTGCTGAAGAGGCATCAAGAAAAGCAGTCGTATTGCTTGGCGCCAAACCAATACGATCACAGCGCATGACAATTGTCTTTGACCCATTTTCTTTTGTACAGGTGTTGATGTCCATAACTTCAGCTTTAAGCGCTGAATCTGTTCAAAAAGGACGTTCTTTTCTAGCTGATCAATTAGACCAGACAATAGCAAGTTCCAAAGTCACACTTACCGATGATGGCCAGATGATTGGCGGATTGGGCACAAGACCGTTTGATGATGAGGGAGTAGAGACGTTAAAGACTTCCATTATAGAGAGAGGGCAACTAAAGAGTTTTCTTTATAACACATATGCGGCAAAGAAGGAGAAAAGACGGTCAACAGGAAATGCCAGCAGACCATCTTTTTCGTCACCTCCACACATCGGGCCGACGAATCTATATATGAAACCGGGTCGATTGGGACAAGAAAAGATAATCGGCAATATCAATAAAGGGTTATTTGTTCACAGTGTTCAAGGTCTTCATGCGGGAGTCAATCCGGTTACCGGTCAGTTCTCGGTCGGGGCATCCGGTCTGATGATAGAAAAGGGTCAGTTGACACAGCCTGTAAGGGAAGTGACCATTGCTTCCACGTTGAACGATCTGTTAATGAACATCGAAGAAGTCGGAAGCGATCTTACATACGTGTCAATGGGAGTGAACATCGGAGCACCTTCGGTCGCCGTTGATAATATGATGGTGAGTGGAAGATAAGCCTCGGATAATTAAATTGCTAAAAATATATACTAATGATAAGGTTATCGTTAATATAAAGGCAGAAAAGTCAGATTCTTGTTGGCTTTGAGTATCTTAAGGGGGTGACCGATATGGTAGAAACGCATGAAGCTCCTCCGGATAGCGAAAAGACATCATCAGGACTTGAACAAAACACCGCTGCTCTACTTTGTTACCTCTTCACCTGGGTTACCGGACTCGTATTCTTTCTTATTGAGAAAGAAAACAAATTTGTTAGGTTTCATGCCTTGCAGTCTATTCTATTTGCTGCCGCCCTCTTTGTGATCTGGTCAGGCCTTTTCATTGTCTCCTATATACTAGGCTTCATCCCGTTTCTTGGCGGTATTATAAATGCTGTTCTTTTCTTCGCCTATGGTATAGGAGTTTTTGTCGTATGGATTATGTTGATGGTCAAAGCGTATCAAGGAGAGATGTATAAGTTGCCGGTCATCGGCGACATAGCTGAACGAAATGTCTAATAGTTTATAGACTTCTATGGGAGGAGGTGAGTTGATGAGATTAACGAGACATATTGCGGCACTTTCAGGCGGTTTACTAGGTGCATTGACGGCAGCTCCGGCATTAGCCCAGACCACGAGCGATGATGCTGCAGGCGCAGCAGTTGGAATGTTTTTATTGGTCTGTTGGGGTTTATTAGCTTTGATTGGTCTCGCTCTGTTTATTTTCTGGGTTGTGATGCTGATCGATTGCATCAAGCGGGATGAAGCAGACTTTCCAGGCTCGACTGGTAGTTCAAAGACACTATGGTTGGCGATTCTGATTATTGGATGGTTGATCGGTTTCTATTGGCTGGCAGCTGTTATTTATTACTTCATGATTAAGAAAAAAGCAAAATCAATGCCACCGAAAGCCCCAGAAGCTCCACCGCCGCCAAGTGAATCTTCGTAAAGAAGTCTTAATTTATTGATAGTGTGCCCTATAAAGGGCACACTATCAAAACGAAAACTGTGTTAAGGAGGCGTATTATATGGAAAAACCGGCAGAAAGACCAGCCGCATTAAATGATACAAATAGGTTGCTAGCCGCATTGAGTTATCCGATCTGGATTATTGCTCTAGTAATGATCTTGACCGATACAAGCAAAGAAGATCCATTTGTCAAGTATCATGCCTGGCAAGGTTTGTTCCTGGGAATCGCGTCAATGTTGGTCAGTATCGTAACGTTCGGAATCGGCGGTCTTCTTATATGGTTATACTCGATTTACTGTGCTATTCAGACCTATAACGGAGAATATCTTGAAGTGCCTTTGATCTACGGTCTAGCTAAAAATTATATGGAGTAGTTTCTTCCGTTATATAGATTGACCTTGGATATTGACCAGCAAGGCAGTCTGAGTATCATAGAAATGAGAGATGTCTTATATCAACCGTATACTTTTGAGCGAGCAAACAGATCCTTTTGAATACTATGAAGGGATTTTGATAAGCTACGCTGGACAGTGAACTCGGTTGGTGTATGGTCTGTTTTTTAGTTTACCGTTGTTTGCTAATCGCCTTTCCTTTTGTCAGCAATCATTTTAACGAGAATCGTCTTTATAATAGTCGTTTAGCCAAGATATTTTTCTTACTCCGGATAATAACCAGCCAACAGCGTTCACCGGAATGGTGGGCGGAAAACTGGGCAATGATATCATCAAATTCATTGTTGATCTGTTCTGATGAGTCGTATATGGAGCTATAGTAGTCATTGGAGCTGCAGGCAATAATTTGATTGCTGCGATATTCGGAGGAATAGAGCCAAACATAGTTGAGAAAGACAAGAAAGACTAATAAAGAAAAGAGCCCGGCTTATCAGAAGCCGAGGCTCTTTATTACTTAAAAAAGATCTAATAATAAACTTATGACTTAGGTTCTTCCTGGTTAGCTGGTGGTGCAGGTGTTGATGTCTGTTTTGGACCTGCCTTTTTCTTTATCATGAAATAGTAAAGAATTGCCGACAACCAGTTAAGACCAAACAACCAGGAGACCAGAAGGATGATCAGCCACATGGTTTTTGAGCTTCCGGTCGAACCCGGGAAGTCTGCTTCGTCTCTCTGGATGCAATCGATCAGCATCATGATCCAAAAGATCAAGAGCCCGATACCAAGAAGGGCGAATAAGCCCAAACAGGCAATATAAAGCAGACCAAAACCACCGCATAAAGCTGATGCAGCTGCTTGACCAGCTACATCTTCTCCCGATTGAAGAAGCATAAGTTGAATAGCCATTTATACCTCCCTCCAACTAGCAAGATTGACCTCAATCTGTATAACACACCATATCCCAAGGTGTCAATGAACACTGGTTTGGAAGCACCGAAGTCTCTATAGTAGCAGTGTCAAGTTTTATGCACAACGGTACCATGGCTTCATTGAATCGTAGTGCCATAAAAGTCTTTTGGTTGACGATTAAAAGGATACCGGCGCAGTATAGGACAAAATGTGCTGTATTGAGAGTAGCGGCTTGTATGATAATGATGTTATGTCAACTACGTAGCATTTCCTCGGATGCTCCTCCACTCCTATGCTCAAGAGCATGGGAGTGAACCTGAGCTGGTAGATTCTTTCTCACTTCGCTGTATACGCGTATGTCGTGTCCTATGATCTTAGAAGTACGATTATGCCGGTATTGCTTGTGGCGTGGGAGTTCCTTCATCCCTCCTACCAAGAATGTAGTCATTCTTTCTATGAGCTCTTCATGATGACACATTCTGCCAGATTCCACACCAAGCAAGTGTGTCATTGGCTGGCTGCGGACAGACACTAATTGATTTGCTAACGATTTCTCTCTGTAATGAATGTTTGTGTTTCGCAAAACTCTAATGCTCCCTTATTGGCAGTACTCTGATACTTGGAAGTATCAAAGTAAATTTGGACTTGTTTAAAGACAAGGATTTTTACCATTTCAGGACCACTCCCAGGCTCTTGAGCATGGGAGTGGATGTTGACCTGCAAGAGCACCATTGCTCTTTATGGAGTACTTTCACGCTCTAGAGTATGAAAGTACTTATATGTTTCAAGCTTCAGTAACGATCATTATTTACTTTGGCGGGTGTGTCCGCCTGTGTTACTTTGGCGGACGAGGAACCATTATTATATAGATGATGAAGCAATCTCAGACACCCTAGCCTCAAGTCCTAGATATACTTAAGCTCTTCCGCTTTATGGATCGTCAACTTAAGGACAACTGATTGCGATTTGCGGTTCGCGGATTGCGGACTTCCGATCTTCAGCTCTTCCGCTCTTATAGATCATCAGCTTAAAAACGTACTGATAACTGGTGATTGGTCACTGGTTACTAACTTACGCACGATGGTTTCATGATACTCACGGATCTGACATTATGCTGGAATGCCTAGCTTTATTTTTATAGATGAAAGTGGTATGTTTAAGGCGTTTATAAGGAGATAAGAGGCGGAAACAGCCTGGAAGAGGTCTAGTCTTTTATGCAAGGTTTGCAAGCGGAGGTTAGCAGACTCCTTCTGTTTTGGGCAATGATAGTGATTCCTTGTGCTGTCATGCTTGTATTGGTCTGGTTTTTTAGGATGGGTGACCGCCATATGATCAGACGTACATCCATCTACTTTGCAACCATATTTTTACTACTTCCACTGATTACTTTCTTTGTCTATCTTCAGCTAAGCCCGAGCCTGGCAAAAATGAGCTTTATAACATTTTTTATTATCGGAACAATCGTTTATTTCGTATTTACAGCAAAGGCTGTGCTAAGACCACGTAGTTAGCTGCATGCTCTGATATTATGAAAAGACCACATCATATTGCTGGCGCTATACCAGACGTATTGCCAAGGTTAAAGCTTTATCCCTTAGAGATCTTTGGTTTATTGACGAGTGTTTTAAACGAAAAAAGATATGATAAGATGGAAACACGTTTTAAATAGAAATCGGAGGTGGTCATGTCTGATCCACAGGAAAATATCGATAAAAGACGGCGGATCCTGGAGAGATTGCTCGGAATGATACCTGGCTATAAACAATACCAGGAGCAGGAGAAACGCCGCGATGCTGACAAGAAGAACCGTGAATTCTTATACGAAGATCTTAAACAAGTGTTGTCCGATCTAGAAGAGTGTGCTTTAAAACTAGCGAATGACAAGAGTCTTGATCAACTAGCTGACCTAGACCGCTCAGAACGGAAGCTTAGGACTGTGGCTGATAGGATAAGATTGGCTGATTACGGGTATGCGGGTTTCTTTGATGCTTTTAAGATACAGGAAGAAGAACTTGACCGGTTATATGAGTTTGACTTGAAGCTCGCGCAACAGGTTGAAAAAATCAAGAGTGGAGTCGACGGGCTTATCAAGAGCGGTAGGATTCCGGAAGGATTAGACGAAGTAAATAAGCTTATAGATGATTTGGGCGATTATTTTAACCAGCGAGAGAGAGCAATTATGGAGGTGTCATAGGATATGGCCATTATCGATCTTATAGAGTTTCTGGACGAGTCCGGGCAGTCGATGTGCCACCGGTATCCCCAGAAAGGTTCAGCTGATATCAAATGGGGTGCTCAGCTGATCGTTCGAGAGAACCAGTGGGCGGCATTCTTCCGGGATGGGAAGGCGCTAGATATTTTTGGGGCAGGCCGGCATACCTTGACGACGGAGAATCTGCCGGTTCTCACAAAGCTGATAACGGCACCAATATTTGGCGATAGTCCTTTCAGGGCTGAGGTGTATTTCATCAATAGGAAGGTCTTCATCAACATGAAGTGGGGTACGGCTGAACCGATTGCTTTCCGGGATAGTGAGTTTAAGATGATAAGACTGAGAGCTCACGGTATGTTCTCAACTCAGGTCACAGAAGCTCAGCTTTTTGTAAACAAGATAGTCGGACAGCAGGGGGTCTATCACACATCCGACATCCAGGACTTTCTACGCGGTTTTATTGTTGCCCGGTTAAATGATCTGCTCGGGGATACACTTGATTCGGTTCTAGACTTACCTAGATATTACGATGAATTAGCGGCTGGCCTGAAAGCGCGTGTTCATGATGATTTTGCTCAATACGGATTGGAGACTGTCGATTTTGTAATAAACGCCATCACCCCGCCGGAACAAGTCCAGAAGGTCATCGATGAAAGATCGGGCATGGAAGCAGTTGGTGGAATGGCACAATATATGCAGTTTAAAGCGGCAAGAGCCATGGGGGATATTGCCAATCAGCCCGGAGGCGCTGATGGAGAAGCCGGTGGCGGTGCAGGCCAGTCAGCTACAGCCGGTATGGGCTTGGGTATGGGAGCTGGCTTGGGCATGATGATGCCGGGTATGATAAACCAGGCCATGCAACAAGGTGTCCAACCTAAAATACGCTGTCACAAGTGCAAGAATGATGTGGCAGTTGATGCGAAGTTTTGCCCAAACTGCGGGACAGACCTACAAGAATCAACCAAATGCCCGAAATGTGGCACTGAACTACCGGCTGGATCCAAGTTTTGCCCTGAGGATGGTACCAAGCTTAGTTAGTAGTTGTCTTAAGAAAGATAAACCTACATCAACACGGGACACATATGAAGATGAGAAGACTGAATAGAAGCTGGTCTATCAACATATTCATTCTGACGGTACTTTTTGTATGCTTGTTTTTTTTGTTTGCCCGGCCAGCATGGGCGAAAGACTATCGTTACCCGACATGGGATGTAGACATCACCGTCAACGATGATTCGACCCTGGATGTTGTTGAAAACATCACTTATAGCTTTGACGGCCAGTTTTATGGGACCTATCGGACCATAAATTATGGAGACAATGTATTATCGATCGATGACCTGATGGTATCCGAAGATGGTCAGGAATTCAGCTCCGGCTATGTCGCCAAAGGACAAATAACGACACCCGGTCAGTATCAGGTCTTTGATGACCCAGCATCAAAGACGATCAATTTCTCAATAAACGCTCTTAACCAGGAAAGAACCTTTTCGATCTCATATAAAGTCGTCGGTGGTTTTTACTACTACGAAAAAGTCGATGATCTCATCTGGCCAGCGATTTCCGAAGACCGGGATAAACCGATTGACGATGTGGTCGTTACCGTTCATTTACCTAAAGAGCTATCTCTAAAAGATGATCAAATCGGGCTTGATACCAACGCCAGAAGTTCAAGTAAAGATGCTATCGATTCCCAGACTGTTGTCTTTAGGGGATCTGACCTTGGTCCTAATTCAAGGTTTCGAGTCGGGATCAAGATGCCCAAAGGCACGGTTCAGGTAAACCAAGAACTCTTTGCCAAACAAAAAGAGCGCGAAGCCGACCTACAGAGTCTTCGGATAGTGCTGCCGGTCGTGTTGGGTATAAGCTTCCTCTTGGTCGTGGGTGTATTTGTACTGATGCTTCTACTTTGGTGGAAGTGGGGTCGGGATACGGCATATCCAAAAGTCGCCGAATATATAACGGAACCACCTGACAATACACCACCGGCTATTGTTAGCAAAGTAATGACTGAAAGAACTGATATGGATGACATAAATGCAACGGTCATTGATCTAGCTCGCCGCGGGTATGTAAAGATATGGGATAAACCGGATGATACGATGTTTGAATGGCTAGGCGACAAAGGGGATCTGAAACCTTACGAATTGCAACTGATCAGCGGTCTATTCGGCGGTGGACAGACGGTGAATCTATCAACACTTAAGAATAAGTTCTATCAGAACGTCCCCAAAATAAAGAAGATGATCGGTAAAGAGGCAGTTGCCGGGGGTTTCTATAAAGCAACTCCGGCTAAGATCAGGCTAAGGTATGTAGGTCTCGGTATCGCTTTTGGAGTGGTGGGGGCATTTATTGCTTTCTTTCTTTCAGCTGCAGTATCCAGCGTTTTTGCTGCCGAATTTCCTTTTTATGATTCTATTCTGACATTTGCACTTCCCACGGCTGTTGCAGTAAGTGGGTTAATAATAATCGTTTTTGGATTCTTTATGCCCCAGAAGACACCGCTGGGAGCTGAAGCAAAGGTCAAATGGGATTCATTTCGCGATTATCTGAAGGATATAAAGAAGTACGACCGGCTTGACTGGGCGCAGGAGATATTTGAGCAGTATCTGCCTTATGCGGTTGCGTTTGGATTGGAACGTGTATTCACCAGTGCGTTTTCAGAACAGGAAGTGATTCCTCCGATATGGTTTTCTCCGTACTGGTTTCCGGGATATCCCGATCAGGGCTGGGCAAGGGACACATGGACGCGCGAACATCCTGGTGAAGTGATGCCTACATCAACGGACCGGAGCACAGGCGGATTGGGAGATTTCTCGCTTGATTCAATGAGTACCAGCCTTTTTGCTACCTTAAACACCATGTCTGATACATTGATCTCCGCACCCAGTTCTTCAGGTAGCGGAACAAGCTTCGGCGGTGGCTCTTTTGGAGGAAGCTCAGGAGGCGGAGGAGGCTCAGGTGCGTGGTAAACTCTTAGGGGGCTTGTTAATAGCTTTTGCGGTTGCTCTAGCTGTCGTTCCAGCCTTATTTCTAATGACTGGTCTTGTCTCCGGAGATCTGACACCGAGCGGATTCATGTTATGTGAAGGGCCGATGATGCTGGTTGCTCTAATAATCGCCGGTGCCGGTGTTTATATGATCGTAAGTGGATCCAAAGAAGCGAAGACTGATGTCGATGTAGCCAAGCAACAGAAGATCCTTAGCATGGTCGAAACAAGAGGCGAGGTCAAGATGTCTGATATCGCTCTTGAACTCGATCTCACTCGTGACCAGGTCACTCACTATATCTACGATATTGTTGGAAAGAAGCTGTTTACCGGTTATGTCGACTGGAAAGGTGGAATCCTGAAATCACAAGAGGTAAAGGATATGCCAGAAAACAACTGTCCAAAATGTGGTGGGCAGCTTGAACTGGCAGGTAAGGGCACAGTTAAGTGTCCCTATTGCGGTTCCGAAATATTCCTCTCTTAGACACGGATGTGTCCGATCCTAAAATCATCAATGACAGGTGGTTTATTAATAAATACTTTTGTCTTGAAAATGCTGTTTAGCATGGCTTAGAATGTTTATTAATAAGTAGAGCTTTTTGAGGTGTTGACTAGTGGCACATAAAAGGCTTTCATTCCCAAAAACTTCAACTGGTTTAAAGGGCTTGCTTGCCAGGATCTCCAAGCAGAAGATACTGTCGGTCGTCATCTTGTCTGTGGCGATCGTGTCTCTGATAGCCATCCTGAGTGGGTGTACTACTTTTGAACCATCCGCAAAGCTAATAGTAAACAGGCAATTATTTGAAGTTGTTCCTGAGGACGGAGCAAGGGTAGTCGCGGCGGGGATCGGTTCCAAGATCAGCAAGCTAGAGGTGTTGGTCAATGGAACGGTAGAGAGTGCTGAACTTGATGATAATGGATATGTTTTAATCAATGGTAAGAAGAGCCTGGAGAAAGACACTGTATATCAGCTAAATATCTGGGTGGACGGAATAAACGACAGCGAGGCATATCGTGACTTTGCATTTCGGACGATTCAGACACCTCAACCGGAGATATCAGATACGCCGCAAACAGTACGCTTCGATGGTGGTATTACCATTGATTGGAACATCCCGATAAAGGGTTTTACATATCAGTTGCCTGATGGAATGCAATCCCGCTTGAAGATCAGTCTTGACGGAAAAAAAAGCAGGATCCAACTGATCAACTATGAGCAAGCTAAATCTTTTGACCTGAGAATCACTGATGCGCTAGCTATGAATAGTCAACGGTTGAACAAAGAAGAACGAGATTATGTTCAGAGAATAGTAACGACTACACCACTTGCCGTAGATGTGAGTCCGCACGAAGGTGCTCTGCGAGTTCCAAGAGGCTCCGAGATCGTGATGACCTTTGAGGAAGAGATAGCCAATCCGGAAAGGGTCCAGGACGCGTTCTCGGTGAGTCCGCATATGGATGGGGATGTAACGTGGATATCTTCTAATGAGTTTAAGTTTACTCCTAAAGAGAAATGGGACTATGATACTGAAGTAACGGTTGCATTAAAAGGTGGAGCTAAGAGCCTGATCGGGACGAGCGGTAATTATATCAACGGTAAGTTTAGCTCAAAGTTTATCACGGCTCCATATAAGCTTATAGATATCAATTTGAGTTCACAGACTATAGTCTGCTACGAGGATGGTGTCGAGGTATTTTCTTGCTTGTGCGCTACAGGGAAGGCCGGGTATCGTACTCCTCCCGGGGACTACAGGGTCTATTTAAAACAATATGCGACTGATATGCGCAATACACCGGACATGGGCGAGGAATACCTAGTCACAGATGTGCCCTATGTATTATGGTTTTACGGTGGTCATGCAATCCATGGTTGCTACTGGAGCAATTCCTATGGTTCTCCTCGTTCTCACGGTTGTGTCAATGTGACCGTCAGTAATGCCTCGTGGATATTTGATTGGGCACCGGTCGGAACACCAGTAGTGGTCCATTACTGATTTAGAGAACCGAAAATCAGTAACCAGCAACCAATGACTAGCCACCAGCACGTTTTTAGGCTGACGATTGACAGTGCGGAAGTAATCCGTAATTTGCAACTAGCAATTTGAATTTGATGATCGCGCATGTGAGGTTGCTTCGTCAGTCACTTTCCGCTCCTTCCTCGCCTGCCAAGAAGTACAGGTGGACAGGCAATGACGTCTGTGTTCAGTGCCGAATCTGGCAGAAAGTGTCATCCCGGGCAACTTGTATTACAATGATAGCATTTCATAGGAGCAAGAAAGGAACCGACAGCCATTTTTCTGTCTTCCCGAAGATATGTTGAGGTTGCTGTTAGATCCTTCACAGTACTAATAAATGCACGATCACTCAGGATGACGAGCTCGTTTCTGACTAGTATAATCGTGCTCAGAAGACCATAAAACACGACATAGGGTAAAGAGCGAAGCGAGGAAGAATCTACCAGCTCAGGACCACTCTCAGGCTCTTGAGTATGGGAGTGGTAGTTCACCTGGGAAAACGTTACCTAGTTAACATAACAATATTATCACTTGAGCATTAGTTGTGATTTACAGCTCTGTGCTTCTACTCCGGTTCGGCAATTGATTTAAGAGCAACTGCCATTATGCCGAATCTAAGTTAGGCAGAAGATTGTGCTTTTGCTGGCCATGTTTTATGCTGAAAAGTGAAATTGTTATAATTTATTCAAGGGATGTTTTACATGTCGCATAGTCGCCATAGTTTCGTGGCAATTCTACTTGTTATGTTTTTCATCGTACTAGCCAGCGGGTGTTCATTGACAACACCTTCCATTAGTAGCACTCCTCATAATAACAGCAAAGAAGTTCATCCGGACAAAGGCATTTCATTTAAGATCGGTGGTCTTGGCACGAAGGTCGTTAAAATAGACGTAAAGGTCGATGGGAGACCTGCTAAAGCTAAACTGGCAAGAAGTGGCAGGTTGCTTGTCAACGGAAAAAAAGAGCTCCAAACAGATACCCGGTATTCAGTTAGAGTTCATGTGGAAAGTATAAGCGGTCGTAAACTGACCCGCGGGTTTGCTTTTCTTACCGCGACTACGCCAAAACCGCTGCTTGTGGAAGATCTGCTTGTTGTGACCAATAGAGACGGAGTAGAAATAAGATGGAACATTCCGATAAAGTCTTTCAATTATGAGATAAGTCCCAGCATTGAGAGTAAATCAAAGATCGACTCAAAAGGTACGACAAGCAAGATCGTATTCAACGACTATCAACAAGATAAGCAGTATGATTTGAAGATCACCGAAGCTGAAAGTATCAGTGGATTTAAACTGGCACCCCACAATCCCGGATATGTTCAAAAACTAGTCACGACTACACCGATCACTGTTGAGTTTGATCCTCCATATGGAGCACAAGAAGTAAGCAGGTCAACGGCAATCACTATGACTTTTAGCGAGGATATTAGCAACCCCCAATATGTGCTGAGCGGAGTTTTTTCCACAAATCCGGCTATTGATGGTGATCTGACGTGGCCGAAACCGAACCAGCTCATCTTTATACCTGTATCACCATGGGATTTCGAAACGGAGGTGTTAGCTACTCTAAAAGGTGGATCGACAAGGCTGAATGCAATCAGCGGAGCATATCTTGACGAAGATAAAGAATTATACTTTGTAACCGGTACATATAAGGCCATCGATATCAATCTTAGCAATCAGACGCTGACGCTACTGGAAGGCGGGACGAATGTCTACTCATGTCTGATATCTTCAGGTAAGCCCGGATACTCCACTCCTCCCGGAGATTTCAGGATATACTCCAAGGACAGAACTGCACCGATGGGATCGACGCCGGAAGCAGCCGAGTTCTATTATATTCCCGATGTTCCCTTTGTCATGTGGTTCTACGGCGGTTACTCCATACATGGAGCGTACTGGCATGATGAGTTCGGAAATGTCCGGTCACACGGATGTGTCAATGTCACTTTAGGCGATGCAGAATACATCTACGGTTGGGCTCCTGTCGGAACACCGGTTCGAGTTCATTACTAGCGACTAGAAATCGACTCTGCTTTCTTGTTGTGTACTCCACCCGACCTTCATCTGTTTTACTACTTCGATTAGAGCGACAGGGATCAAAGAGCATAGAAGTATTATTCCCCAATCATTTAAGTTGATATGTTGAGTATGGAAAACTCTTTGAAAAGCCGGAATATATATGACTGATAATTGCAGTAGCACTGATATTGCCAGAGCACCCAAAAGATACCGGTTGCTTAACATCCCGACAGACCACGGTAGCTGTTTTTCTGACCTTACGTTAAATACATGAAAGAGCTGAGTGAAGACAAGAGTTACGAATAGCATTGTCCGAGCTCCATCCAAGTTCTTGCCCAGAACATAAAAAGATAGTAGATAAACAGCAAGTGCTCCCATAGTCATAAGTAGACCTTGCCAAAGGAGGTCTAGCTGCCTGTTTAATGACAGGATTCTCTCTGTTCTTTTTCTGGGTTTTCTTGTCATTATTCCCGGGTCTGGAGCATCGACGCCAAGAGCTAAAGCAGGCAGACCATCGGTAACCAGGTTTATCCATAGTATCTGAACAGGCCAGAGTGGTGGATATTTACTGAATAGCATAACCAGAAACATGATCAGGACTTCACTTATGTTGCAGGATAGGAGGAAATAGAGAAACTTTTTTAGATTATCGAATATGATCCGGCCTTCGCGTATAGCGGAAATGATCGTTGCAAAGTTATCATCAGTCAAGATCATATCAGATGCTTCTCGAGTTACATCTGCGCCAATGCGCCCCATGGATATACCAATATCTGCTTGCTTTATTGCCGGTGCATCGTTTACTCCATCACCTGTCATAGCGATGATATGCCCCCGCGCCCTTAGGGCTTTGACTATTCTGATCTTATCTTCAGCCGATATTCTTGAATAAATAGCAATATCTTCAGCCATTTCCGCCAGCTTCTCATCCGAGATGCTCTTTAGTCTACTAGATGTTATCGCCGATCGACCATCTTCGAGCAAAGAGAGCTCACGTCCGATTGCTTCAGCTGTAAGATGATGGTCACCTGTTACCATAGTGACAAGCAGTCCGGCCTCTTTGGCGACCTTAAGCGCGTCATAGACCTCTGGGCGTGGTGGATCGTTTAAGCCGGCCAGACCGACAAAAATAAGTTCTTCTTCAACACTGTCAAGATCAATATCTCTAACTGTTTGGCCGTCATCCGGAAGTCCCAGTGGCTGATATGCAAATGCCAACATTCGAAATGCTTGTCCGGCAAGCTTTTCATTACGTGCGAGTAGTTCTTCTTTCTTGGCTTTAGTCAAGCGTTCAACAGAATCTCCAGTAAATATTTGGCTACATTTGTCTATAATGACCTCTGGTGCACCCTTTGAGTATGCTACCAGGGCATATGGTGAATCGGGTACATCCTCGATCTTTACTGCTTGCTCGATGTCTTTTCGGATTTGGTTTATTGTGGTCATCATCTTTCTTTCTGAATTGAACGGTATTTCCTGGACTCTTGGAAAGACATTATTCAGCTTCTCTTTGGTTATGTTGTTTTCTTCCGCTCCCAATAGGAGGGCGATCTCTGTCGGGTCACCGATGTAGATATCTTCAGCCCCCTTTCTGGCATCGTTGCAAAGAGCTGCTATCATCAACAAACGGGTTACACGTGGATCTTTTTTCCAGTCTAACCTTCCTTCCTCTCTCTTAAACAAGGCATTCCCGACATCGATAACACCAATTCTCATTTCATTTCTGGTCAGGGTCCCTGTTTTATCTGTGCAGATGGCAGAAGCAGTGCCCAATGTTTCGACAGCCAAAAGACGTCGTACAATAGCATTTTTCTTAGCCATTCTCTCAAGTCCTATGGCTAGGGTGATGGTCACAATTGCAGGCAATCCTTCAGGAATAGCAGCCACAGCTAGGCTAACACCTGCAAGAAACATGATCTGCCATGGGTTTCCGCGAAGAACACCTAATCCAAATACAACAGCTGCGACGATGAGACATATAATGGCGATCTTTCTACCGACGTCATGAAGTTCGACTTGGAGGGGTGTGGTCTTTTCCCCTGGTGTCTGCACTAGCTCAGCTATCTTTCCCATCTCGGTCGAAGATCCGGTGGCTACGACACAAGCCATTGCCCGGCCGGTTGCAATTGTCGTACCCAGGTAGACCATGTTCTTTCGATCTAGCAACATCGTCTTCTTAGCTATTTTCTTAGCTATTTTTTGTGACGGGATTGACTCGCCGGTCAGAGTCGCTTCGTTGACTCTTAGGTTAAATGATTCAATAATACGGGCATCTGCCGGTACGAGGGAACCGGCTTCAAGGATGATCAGATCACCCGGCACGAGTTCGCGAGCTATGATCTTCATTTCCTTTCCATCACGAATAACATAGGCGGATGGCGCAGCCATAGTCTGCAGCGCAGCAATGGCTCTTTCTGCCCGTCCTTCCTGTACGAAGCCTAAGACGGCGTTAGCAACAATGATTATTGCGATGACTAAAGCGTCTATCATCTCTTTTAATGCGAAGGCGGAAATGAGAACAGCTGCGATTAGAATCCAGGTCATAAAATCATTGAACTGCAAAAGAAACCGCACAATTCTGCTTTGAGGCGGCTTCTCCGGTAGTTCGTTGTACCCGTATTTCTCAAGAGCGGAACCTAGTTTTTTTGATGATAGACCGCTCTTTGGGTCGGTCTTAAGTAGGCCACTGACTTCCTTAATCGAAAGACTGTGCCATGGTTGATCCAGTTTTGTCATTGTAGCTTCAGTGTATGTTATCTTCTATAATTTGGCAAATACTTAAGCATTCAGTTTTTCGTATTGAGATTACGATGGCTAGTGCTATAATTAAACAGTTGCATCCGAAAAATCCTGTTATTTAGTTTAACTTATTAGAAAAAAGGAGGTCCTTTTTATGGGAGAAAAGATCACTCTGAGTATCATCAAGGCCGATATCGGTGGGTATGTCGGTCATTCGGCGATACACCCGGAGATTCTTGCCAGAGCAGAAGAACATGCTGCTAAAGCAAAGAAGAGCGGACTGATAATCGACTTCTTTATCGGTCATTGCGGTGATGACGGCGCCTTTATTATGACACACAAAAAAGGCGTTGAAAGCAAAGAGATCCACAAGTTTACCTGGGACGCGTTTATGGATATGGCTAAACTGGCCGAGAAACTTGGACAATACGGTGCCGGACAGGATCTACTAAGTGACTCGTTTTCAGGCAATCTCAGGGGCATGGGGCCCGGATATGCTGAGATGGAATTCGAGGAACGGCCGAGTGAACCGATCATAATATTTCTGGCTGATAAAACGGAGCCGGGGGCGTGGAATATGCCGTTGTATAAGATGTTTGCCGACCCCTTTAATACCGCAGGATTAGTCATCGATACAAATATGTATAAAGGTTTTAGTTTTCAAGTCGATGATCTGATTGAAGCCAAGGAGATCATCTTTGATTGTCCCAAAGAGGTGTACCAGATGCTGGCATTTATCGGTGCTCCGGGTAGATTTGTTATCAAACATATATTTAGAAAAAACGGTGACGTAGCGGCAGTAACATCGACACAAAGGCTTTCTCTGATAGCCGGCAAGTATGTCGGTAAGGATGACCCGGTCATGGCTGTTCGGTGTCAAAGCGGATTACCGGCGGTCGGAGAAGTAGTCAATCCGTTTGCCTTTCCGCACCTTGTCGCCGGCTGGATGAGAGGATCTCACCACGGTCCGCTGATGCCGGTCGGCTTGAAAGACGATCACCCGACCCGGTTTGACGGTCCACCGAGAGTCGTGGCGCTTGGTTTCCAGCTAAAAGACGGCAAACTGATCGGCCCACGGGATATGTTTGCCGATGTCAGTTATGATCGCGCTCGTGAGATAGCAAACGAGATAGCTGATTACATGAAGGCACACGGTCCATTTGAGCCACATCGTCTGCCACTGGATGATATGGAGTATACAACAATGCCTAAGATAATGGAGACTCTTAAAAGCAGATGGGTAGACGAGAAAGGTGGAATAAAAGCGAAGGGTCCAGCCTCACATATCTAATAGGTGGGAGTCGAGTAGGCAGCAGGATATAGATCGATTAAGCAGATTAGACAACAAACTTGAAACGAACGGAGACGCTTCTTTTGCTTCTAGTTACAGAAGAAGCGTCTTTTATTCATAGATGGCAGCAGGTTCATATTTGCTCCGGTTCTATTTGATCAGTGATCCGAATCTTGCCAGCAGTGGAGCTATCAACAGGGCAACTATGTTGACCACCTTTATCATCGGATTGATAGCCGGGCCGGCAGTATCTTTATAAGGATCGCCCACTGTGTCGCCGGTCACAGCCGCAGCATGAGCATCGCTTCCCTTGCCTCCGTAGTTTCCGTCTTCGATGTATTTCTTGGCATTATCCCAGGCAGCACCGCCACTAGTCATTGATATGGCCATAAAGAATCCGACGACGATGCTACCTACGAGCAGACCGCCAAGGGCTTTTGGGCCTAATATGAAACCGACAAGTATCGGTGCAGCGATCGGTATTAAGGCTGGTAGCATCATCTCTCTGATAGCTGCCTTTGTAACGATATCGACTGCTTGTGCATAGTCAGGTTTTCCTGTTCCCTCCATGATTCCCTCGATCTCTCTAAACTGGCGGCGAACTTCGTCTACGACCTTCCCGGCTGCTTTACCGACGGCCTCCATGCACATGGAGCCGAAGAGATATGGGAGAAGTCCGCCAATAAACAGACCGACCAGGACCAATGGATCACTTAGTTCAAATTGCAGATTCACACCGACTTCCTGGGTATATGAGACGAACAGGACAATAGCTGCCAATACTGCTGACCCGATGGCATATCCTTTGGTGACTGCTTTAGTCGTATTACCGACAGAATCAAGGTGATCAGTGATTTTGCGAACATCCTCCGGCATTTCAGCCATCTCTGCGATGCCACCAGCGTTATCTGTAATCGGTCCGTAAGCATCAACAGCAACGACAATACCGGTCATAGAAAGCATGGTCATAGCCGCGATAGCTATGGCAAACAGACCACCGTTAATGCCGCCACCTAAGTAGTAGGCAGCAAGAATACCGGCGCTAATGATCAGAACAGGCCAACCAGTAGACTTCATACCCACAGCTAGTCCTTCGATAATATTTGTCCCGTGTCCGGTGGTTGATGCTTTAGCGATTCTTCTGACCGGACTAAACCTGTCGGCGGTAAAATATTCGGTGATGATAAAGATAGCGAAGGTGATAATCAATCCTACCAATGATGCCAGGTATAAAGTAGTCGTATCAACGATGGTCGTTCCTGTTATTGTATCTTGCATAAGGTATGTTGTGACGGGATAGAAAGCGATAGCTGCCAGAAGGCCGCTGGCGATCAGCCCTTTATACATACTTGTCATGATAGCTCCGCCCTCTTTAGCCCGGACAAAAAAACTGCCGATAATAGTAGCGATTACTGAGACAGCTCCCAGGGCTAACGGATAGATGACCACATTGGATGCGTGGTCAAATAGAATGTCTCCCAGGAGCATGGCGGCAACAGCTGTTACGACATATGTCTCAAAAAGGTCGGCAGCCATGCCGGCACAATCACCGACGTTATCACCAACATTGTCTGCGATAACGGCGGGATTCCTTGGATCATCTTCAGGTATACCGGCTTCGATTTTCCCGACCAGATCGGCTCCGACATCGGCTGCCTTTGTATATATTCCGCCTCCCAGTCGGGCAAAAATGCTTATTAGACTACCGCCAAAGCCCAGTCCGATCAGTGCTTTGATATCATAAAACATCAGATATACTCCGGACACGGACAGCAAGCCTAGACCGACGACCATAAGCCCGGTTACTGTTCCACCCTTGAAAGCAATCTGTAGAGCCGGATTAAGCCCTTTTCTAGCTGCTTCGGCAGTGCGCACATTGGCTCTGACCGAGATATTCATACCTATATAGCCAGCGGCACCACTAGCTATTGCACCGATAAGGAAAGCGATACCGGTGGTTGCACCCTCGATCAAACTAGTCTGTGCTCCGATGCCGAAGACGATTGCCAGGAATAAGACGATCGCTACAACAGCTACCGCTTTAGATTGACGGTTTAAATAAGCCCTTGCACCTTGCTGGATGGCACTTGCAATGGTTTGCATTTTCTCGTTACCATCCGGTTTTTTCAAAATTAAAAAGCTCAGAATGATTCCATAAAGAATAGCAACTAGAGCACATACGATAGAAATAATCAGGACTGCTTGTGTTTGATCCATATTTACCTCCTATAGGTTACTTGAGTTTGTATAAAACCTTTAACATTATATTGACTTAGCGGTAGAATAATCAATCGTTAAAGACAAGTAATTGTTATGGTCGTGTTTTTTGAATTGCTGGTGTACTCGGAAGAAGTACGAATGTAAGAAAGAAAGCGAAGATCGCCGTAATGCTGCCAAGATAGAAGGGAGCGGTCGCTCCGACCGTGTCCCATAAAACACCGGCAATTATACTAGCTGGTAGCAGGAACAATCCCAAGAACATGTTTAGCAGACCGTAGGCAGTTCCCCGGACCTGCTCATCCACGATATCTGCTATATACGCTTTGAATATTCCTTCCGTGAAGGCATAGTAGGCTCCATAGAGAGCAAACAGGATCCAGACAAACCAGGAACTTTGCACTACTGCAAATCCAAAATATACTAAAGAAAAGATGATAAAACCGAAAAGCATGATTCTCTTTCGGCCAAAATTATCAGATATTATTCCGGCCGGTGTAGCAAGAAATGCGTGCACGAGATTGAATACTAAATAGACAAGAGGAATAAGCACAATAGAAATGCCCAGGTCCTTAGCTCTCAAGATCAGAAAGACATCGCTGGAGTTGCCGATCGTAAAGATAAACACGATGATCAAGAATAGTCTGAAGTCACGATTAAAGAGTTTCCATTCTACCTTTCTTAACTTTTGAAGCGGACTGGTGTGACGTTTTTCTTTGACTAATAGACCAAGAATCAAAACTGCTATTCCAGCCGGGATGATCGATAGGATGAAAAGCAATCGATAATCTTCATTAAGTAGTGGGAGAAGGATAAAAGCAAGGAGAGGACCGATTGTCGCTCCAAGGGTGTCTAGAGAGCGGTGAAAGCCAAATGATCTCCCGTAATCTTCCTTTGGACTGGAGTCGGCGATCAGTGCATCTCGCGGGGACGTCCGGATCCCTTTACCTGCTCTATCGATAAAACGGGCGACAAGAACCTGCCACCAGAAAAAGGAGAATACCAGGAGCGGTTTCGATAAAGTTGAGATGATATAACCCAGCAGTGCCGGACCTTTTCTTTTCTGAAATCTATCTGAAAACCAACCCGAGAACCCTTTTAAAATACTGGCTGTCGATTCGGCGATCCCTTCGATAATACCGACGACACTTATGGGAGCACCCAATACGGAGGTTAAGAAAATGGGAATTATCGGATAGATCATCTCTGAGCTGATATCATTAAAAAGAGATGTCAGCCCTAGCAGAAAGACATTTCGTTCTACCTTGATCCTTATGCCTTTTCTTGGCATATCCTACTTCTTCTGTTTACTGGTTCCCAGACAGTTAGCAAGTGTCGCTTCGCTTTCGGGTGATGTCAAGGCTAGTATCTCGTCGTTTAACTCTATTTTCGTTGATCCCTGAGGGACTATCACGCTGTCATCTCGTATAATAGCGACAAGAACGGTATCTGCTGGCAGCCCAAGGTCTGTTACGGTCATACCCGCTGCACGGCAGTCTTCTTGGATCCTGATCTCAACGAGGGCTAGATTGCCGGTACGTAGCTTAAGCAGTGTTACCAGGTCGCCGAGGATGACTTCTTCCTGCAGGATCTTAGCGATCATATGAGTATTGCTTAAAGCGATATCTACACCGAAGCGTTCCTTAAAGAGCCATTCGTTCTTCGGATTGTTGATGCGGGCAATGCTGTGATCAACACTGTATTCATATTTCCCCAATAAGCAGACGACCAGGTTGTCTTCATCATGGCCGGTAGCGGCTACAACTGAATCAGCTTTGGACAGAGCGGCTTCGTCCAGGACATATGGTTCACAACCGTCTCCACAGACAATCTTTATTCCCGGGGCAAACTCTGCTATCCTGGCGCACTGTTCTTTTCTTTGTTCTACGATGGTGACTTCGTTGCCGCTTTCTTGAAGCATTTGACCAAGATATGAACCGACTTTTCCACCACCGACGATCACAACATTCACCTTACATCCTCCTTAAATCAGTTACCAGTAACCAGTTAGCTTCTAGGCTTATTTCTAAAATAAACAAAGTCTTCGATATCGATGACTCCAGTTAACTACCATAGTCCGAAATTCTTTGTCTAGCTGGCAAAAGTAGAACTATTTGTATAGATAACTCTTGTCACTAGTCACAGCTACTTAAATATATTAGTCTTCCTGTGCTATCTTCAACTTAATAACAACTGGTCACTGTTTGCTGACTACTTCTAGGGTGCAAACATCTTCTTTAGCTTGGGCATTGATGTAGTGAGTACCGCCAACTCTATCAGATCGTTTTCCTGCAAAACTGTACCTGGCGGAGAAATAAAAGCTTTACCGCCACGAATCAGGGCGACAACCTTTACTTCACTAGGAACATTGATTTCGTCAATATTTCTTCCTATCATACGTTTTGGTATATCTGTTCTGGCAATCTGTACATCCCCATCACCTAGGGTCGCATCTCGAATAAACTCAGTGTATGTCAGCAGAGTATGAAGTTCATTAACTGCCCAAGAAACAGACGAGACAGTCGAGATGCCAAATCTCCGGTATATCTCCGCTCTTCTCGGATCATATATGCGGGCAACTACTTTGGGAACTCTGTATATGTCTTTGGCAATTGTTGCTGCGACAACATTGGAATTATCACCACTGGTCACAGAAACAAAGGCATCTGCTCTTTCTATTCCGGCTTCACGAAGAGCATCACCGTCAAAGACCATTCCAATGATAGTCTGACCACGAAAGTTCTTTGCTAATCGCTCGAATGAATTACGGTTTTTGTCGACTACACTGACACTATGTCCTTCTGATGACAGTTTATTGGCGATCATTGCACCAACTCTACCACATCCAGCAACAATTACTTTCATCTAACACCTCTTCATCTGCGAAACTTATATTTCTATGTATCTCTTGCTTTATTATATCAAAAGTTCTGCGTGTTATTTAGTTCTTTTTCGGGTGAAATATAGCGACGGAGAATAAATTTTCTTATCTCATCAACAATCAATAGTATCGGTGAGAAAGAAAACAGAACGATCCAGTCAATGATGCGCAGAGGACCGAGCCCAAATGCCTGTTGCAGTGGTTTGAAATAAACTAGGACAAATATTAATACGATTTCCGATAGAATACCCCATAAGTACAGTTTATTTGAGAAAAGACCGATCTTAAATATTGATTCCCGATTTGTTCTCTGGGCGAATCCGTTACCGATTTGCGTGGTAACGACACCGGCAAGCGTCATCGTTGTTGCTTGCATATATAGTAGACCTGATGCGGCCAGCGGCATTCCCCAAACCCAACCGTGGCTCCAGTACATATAGAAGAAACCGGTCATACAAGCAGCGTTCTGTATCTGCCCGAGGAATAGATAAGCTCTGCCGAGTAGCCGGGCATTAAGCATTCTCTCGTTTTGTTTCCGGGGCGGCCGTTTCATCACATCTGGCTCTGGCGCTTCTACTCCAAGGGCCAACGCGGGTACGAGGTCTGTACCCAGGTCGATGGCGAGAATCTGCATTATTGTCAATGGGAGAGGTATCTTAAACACGACAAAGAGGATAAAGGGCATGATCTGGGGTATATTGCTTGTGAAGATATAGGACACAAAACGCTGGATGTTGTCGTAGACGGCCCGTCCTTCTTCAACAGCGTTCACTATGCTAGCAAAATTATCATCAGTCAGTATCATATCAGCTGCTTCTTTAGCTACGTCTGTACCGGCAATTCCCATAGCCACTCCGATGTCAGCAGCTTTTAAGGCAGGAGCATCATTTACGCCGTCACCGGTCATGGCTACTACATCCCCCATTTCTTTTAGGGAAACAGCGATTCTCATCTTATGTTCCGGAGATACACGTGCAAAGAGGATGTCGTCATTAGCTAGTTCGCTCTTAAGCTGTTCTTCAGACATCTTATCCATCTCAATACCGGAGATAATATGAGCTGATTTTCCTTTAACGATCCCGATTCTTCGGGCGATTGATTCAGCAGTCAGACCATAGTCACCGGTTACCATGATGATCTTGATTCCAGCTGTAGCACAGTCTTGAACGGCTTTGGCAACCTCTTCACGGGGAGGATCCATCATAGCCATAAGACCGATAAAAGTAAGTTCTGTTTCGGTTGTCTCCGCTGTGTATGATGTTTGATTCTCGTCGACTTGGCGATAGGCCATACTTAAAACTCGCAAACCGTTACGAGCAAACTTGTCATTCTGGTCGATGACCTCCTGCCGTTTCGATTCGGTCAATGACTTTGTACCTTCATCTGTGACTATGCTCTGGCAAAGCTTGAGAACTTCTTTCGGTGCTCCCTTTACGTAAGCGATACGTTTTGATGATTCTTGATTGACTGTGGTCATCCGTTTTCTCACAGAGTCAAAGGGAATCTCATATACTCGTTTAGTCTTCATGAGTTCTTGCTCTACCTTAAATCCTGCCTTATTAGATGCTACTAAAAGCGCGCCCTCGGTTGGATCGCCGACGATACTATAACTCGGATTATCATCAGACGGTTTTAGCAGACGGGCGTTATTACAGAGAGCGGATGAACGTACTAAGAGTTCAAGTGGTCGATGATCCTCTTTTTTTATCGGTTCTCTTTCATACATAAATGAACCCTTAGGCTTATAACCGGTGCCTGATACATGCATAAGATAGCCATCCACCCATGCTTCTCTCACGGTCATCTCATTCTGCGTCAATGTTCCGGTTTTATCTGTGCAGATCACTGTGGTGCTGCCTAAAGTCTCAACCGACGACAATTTCTTGATCAACGCGTTACGACGGGACATTCGCTGTACGCCCATGGCTAATGAGAGTGTTAGTGTGGGTAAAAGACCCTCTGGAACATTGGCAACGATGATCCCGACCGCAAAAAGGAATCCTTCCATAAACGACAGACCGGCGACCAGATAACCTAGGATGAAAAAGATAAGACCCAAGCTTGTTGCCATGACTGCTACCAGTCTGGTTACTCTAGCCATCTCCTTTTGGAGGGGGCTGGGTTCTTCTTTTACACTCTGCGTCAACTGGGCAATCCGACCGAATTCTGTCTCCATGCCGGTAGCAAAAACGACCGCTTTACCGGATCCATAGGATACAGAAGTTCCGGCGAAGATGAGATTAGGGATTTCTGTAAAAGAAAACTTGCCTGCTTCAATAGGAGAACTTGTTTTTCGAACTGGTTCCGATTCGCCTGTTAAGGTAGCATTGTTTGTCCGTAGTTCGAATTCTTCCAATAACCGGGCATCAGCCGGAATATTGTCACCTTCACTAAGTGTAAGAATGTCGCCCGGAACCACGTCTCTGGCCAGGATTTTTTTGACTTCTGCGTCTCTAAAGATTTTAGCTTGTGACGGCATCATCTCTTTCAATGCTTCAGTTGCCCTTTCAGCTTTAAACTCTTGCCAGAAGGAAAACACAGCGTTGATGACAATAACGGCGAATATAGACCAGCCCAGCTCGGGCATACCACCGACAAAGGACAAGATTCCGCCGGCCCAAAGAAGAATAGCAAATAGGTGATAGAAATTTGCCAGGAATTTGAAGATAACGGGTGTTTTTCTGACTTCTTTGATCTCGTTTAGCCCGTACTGGGATAAGCGTGTTTTGGCTTCTTCTTCCGACAGGCCATTCTTGTTTGTGCCTAAGGTTTTAAGAACCTGATCCACATGATCCTTAAAGATTTCTTCCTTTTTTTCCCCGATTTTTTCTTGAATTTTCATCTTAATCCTGACCAGTTGATATCTTCTACTGATATCGACTGATTTAGACTATATCTTTGTTTAATTTGTTATTAGCTGGTTTGATTCTGCGTTTGTAGAAAATAAAAGCAATGATCATGATAACCAGAACTACTATGACGATCAGACTTAATACATTCATATATTTAGTCAGTTTATGCCAGTTTGCACCAAGCAAATATCCGGCATAGACAAGCCCGATATCCCAAGGAAGAACACCTAGGGATGTGTAGATATAGAATTTGACGGAATTCATTTGGGCGATACCGGCCGGGACAGATATAAGTGCTCTAATAACAGGCACCATTCTGCCAAAAAATACTGTTGCATCGCCAAATCGGTCAAACCAGTTCTCGGCCCATTTAAGCTCTTTTTCCTTAATGAAAAAATAGCGACCGTATTTTAGGAAGAGAGGCCTACCGCCATATAGACCTATATAGTAGGAGATCACTGAACCGGTTAGATTACCAAGTGAGCCGATGATTATTATATACAGAATATTTAGTTTTCCCTGGAATGCCATATAACCAGCAAACATGAGGACTATCTCGCTGGAAACAGGCATACACATACTGCTCAGCGCCATCAGGATAAAAATAGCCAAATAGCCCCATTGTGAGACGGAGCTCGTGACAAAATTGCTTAGGGATTCTATCAAACTCTGGTCGCACCTCCACAGAGATTCCACCTTAAGGCAGAGTCCATAAATCCTAATTCTACTCTCTTTCCTGGTAAAAGCAAGTAAGAACCCCCGAGTTTCGGACATTTGGAAAAGAGCTGTTTAATTGATATCAGTTCTGATATTCGCAAGACAAGATGGCATGAAAGATAAAAAAGAGAATCTGCTATTGACATATATGAATATATGTTGTTATATTAATATTATGATACAAGATCTTTGTTCTTTCTTTAAGGTATTAGGTGATGATACGCGGTGCAAGATCTTTTCGCTACTGTTATCCGGAGAGATGAGTGTCGGGGAGATCGCGAGTAGACTTGGACAGGCGCAGTCACTCGTATCCCATCACCTTTATCATTTAAAGGTCTCAGGTCTGGTGAAGACAAGAAGAGATGGTGTATGGATCTACTATTCGGTTGATAAAAAGACATTGCAGCGGTTTATATCAAGACTTCTTAAAGGACTAGAGAAAACAGAAATAGATTTGGCAAAGGGGGCTTAGGACATGCCAGAGTATGAGTATAGATGCATAGAATGCGGCAAGAAATTCCAAGTTACTACCACAGTGAATGAGAAAAAAAAGGAAGAAACGTGTCCGGAATGCAGCAGTAAGCGTGTACAGCAGGTTTTTAGTAACGTAAATATTGGTGGCTCATCATGTAGGTTAGACACTTTCTTCAAACCCGGGTGATAAGTCTACGTTAGCTACCCGTGCGGTAGAAGAACGACGCTTACACTCTAAGCCAAACAGAAGTGAGGATCTTCAAGATTATTTTATGAGGTGGACCCTTGTGATCCACCTCATATCTTTTTATATGCATTTGCCGGTTTTGGTAAAAGGAATACGGAGCTTCAATATTCCACATGGTGTTTAATACTATTTGCTTTTTATGTTCAGTATTTCTATAATGAAACTTCCGAATTTCTTCATTAGAAAAGCTCTTGACCACTTTATTATTACCCTTGCGGGGTCTTTATGAACTTAAAACTCGGCAACTATATAACTTTTGAAAACATCATGGTCCATGGTTTTAAGATCATTGTCATAGTCGTTTTAACAGTCATGGCGTATATCATCGGTCGCGGAATAATAAACAAGGTACTGGCTAAGTTCAAGGCCTCCCCCAAGAGAATTCAGACACTGCGAGGACTTCTAAGCAATCTCTTGAAGTATTTTATCTTCTTCGTCGCTTTAGCGATGATCTTAAGTGAAGTAGGAATAAATCCTATATCACTTGTGGCGGGTGCCGGTCTTGTCGGTGTAGCTCTCGGTTTTGGAGCTCAGGGTCTTGTCAAGGATGTTATCAGTGGTTTCTTTATCTTGTTCGAAGGTCTTTTTGCCGCCGGAGACTTTGTTAATCTAAAGTGTTTTAACACAGATGAGTTTTATGGTCTGGTCGAAGAGATCGGCCTCCGTACGACAAAACTTAGGGATCTGAGCGGTGAGACAGTGGTTGTTCTTAATGGCAATATTTTAAAGGTAAAAAGCTATCCGCTTGGCTATATTCCTTACTTTATTACAATGGTCTTTCCTGCAGACATCGGTAGAAAGAGTCTCAAGGAGTGGCTTGACAGTATATCTTTGGACTTGGAGCATGTTTCCAAGGTCGTTATGAACCGGCCTCGGATAGTCCAACCCCAGGAGTTATACGGGGCTAGGATCATGACCCGGATGAAAATCGATATTATGCCATCCCGGCAGTCTGAAATAAACGACTTAGTATCGTTTATTAAAGATAGCTACAAAGAGGTATTCTATCAAGAACTAGCCGAGCCCATCGTAACGGAATTAAGTGAGGGTGTGGTCAGCAAATATAGAAGTTTCTTAAATCCGCATGATACGTCTACCTAGCTTGACGCTTGTAGCTTCTAATTGATACCATATATATAAGTCCCTAACTGGTAAGTATCAAAAGGAGGAGAAGTGCGGACAAGTGTTGATGTCCACAACTTCCTTCAATCGGAAGTTATACAGCATGAATTTTTTTCCTTGGACGGACAGGCCAAATCAGCCAAACGGGCTGCTGCCGTTCTCGGTCTAACACCTCATCTTATGGCCAAGACCCTTCTCTTTATGGTTGATGATAGGCCAGTTCTGGTCATTGTTCCCGGGGATTGTCGAGCCGACGAAGTCAAGATAAGAACACTGCTTAAGGCAGATAAAGTCATCTTTGCAGAAGTTTCACTGGTTTTTGAAATGACTGGATTTTGTATTGGTGCTACTCCTCCGGTAGCGTTAGAAACCGAGATGGAAACGGTTATCGACCAGGAAGTTTTAAATAATGAGATAATTTATACGAGTGGTGGCGAAGCAAACAAGATACTTAAAGTAAGATCTAAGGATCTGTTGAAAGTCACCAATGCGCATGTTGGTGACGTATGCATCTAGAAGATCAAACATGAAATCAACAAAACGAATAACCGCCTTCGTCTTAATAATCCTCGGTATTTCTTTTCTAGTCTTTTCAGTGGTTATCTACTACTGGCCTGAACAGCCGAAAGAGGATAATGCTATAGTTCAAGCTGATGTTCTGGCCTTCTGTGATCCAATCGGTTCTAGATACGGACCTATCCAAATTGAGCCATCACAGTTCTATATTGCTATTCCAAAGCTGGGTGTAAAGGATTTGATCTATGAAGGTGTTGATAGAGCAACTCTTAATAAAGGAGTTGGACATTATCCGGGGACTGCCTGGCCTGAAGAGGGAGGAAATATGGTTTTAGCAGGTCATTCAGCAAGAACGACTGAGCATACAGATCCATTTGGCAGAATCGATGAATTAGACGAAGGCGACGTCATATTGATTGTCGATAATTTCGGAATTGAGTATCGTTACATCGTAAAAAGCCAAACAGTTGTTGCATCTACTGATATGTCTGCAATCGAGCCGACTCAAGAATCAACGATTACTTTGATCTCATGTTTAAAACCGGATTATCCCAGGGACAAGCGTGTGATTACAACTGGAATAGAAGAATAGGGGTAAGATCTTAGGAGTGTCAGCCCCGGTTTTTTATGCACACCGCATGTATTTTCTCATTAATCATATAGTTTCTTTCTACCTTGCCTGAGGCCTGTAAAACAGATTATTCAGTAATGGATATGATTAGTCTGATTGCTTGTCTGACAGTCCTAAAACAGCTGAATAAGGCAAGGTTTTATGATACAATTAGAACATGTATTTAAAGAAGTTAGAGTTAATAAACTACCGCAACTACGAACGGACAGCTTTTGATTTTTCCCCCACCCTAAACCTTATAATCGGGGGTAATGCTCAGGGTAAGACCAATGTACTGGAAGCCATCTACTATTTGTCGTCAGGAACGTCCCATCGTGTATCGTCTGACAATCATCTGGTGAAACAAGGAGAGACGATGGCGGCGATAAAGTCGTTAATAGCTAAAGATAAAGGCACCTTGTCTCTCGAAGCTTTTCTTTCCCCGGTTGAAAGAAAGCGGGTAAAGGTCGGTGGTGTTGAAAAGTATAAATTTACCGATCTATTGGGGCATCTCCGGGCAGTGATTTTTTCACCGGAGGATCTCCAGCTAGTAAAAGCTGGTCCGGACAAACGCCGGTCGTTTCTTGACGATACTATTGTGCAGATCCACCCGACATACCACTACTGGTGTCGCAAGTATGCTCGTATTCTAAGACAGCGGAACATCCTTTTAAAAAGTAAGACGAGCGGTTTGGATGACGGTAGTCTTGATCTCTGGGACAGAAATCTCGTTCAGTTCGGAACAAAGCTGATCGTCCGGCGTTTAGAGGCCGTAAGGAAAATTCGCCGGTATACGGCTGATATCTACAAGACGATTGCTCAAGAAAAAGAAACACTAAACATCGATTATCTTTCGCGGGCTATCGGTGGAGGTGTTGAGGGTGAAAGAGAGATCGCTGGGAAGTTTAACAAAGAACTTCTAAAAAGACGAAAAGATGAAATAGAGAGAAAGGTCACGCTGGTGGGACCGCATCGAGATGATATGACATTGTTTATAGATAATACGGATGTTCGTTTATATGGATCTCAAGGGCAGCAGAGGAGTGTGGCTCTAGCATTAAAACTCGCTCAGTTTGAACTGATCCAGAAAGAAGTAAAGGAAAAACCACTACTTTTATTGGATGATGTCATGAGCGAACTTGATCAAGAGAGGCGCTCATTTCTTATAGACACGGTCCAAAATGATACCCAAGTCTTTGTAACGGCCACATCAAAAGAGAATTTTAATTTCAATGATCTGGGTGAATGCAAGGTCATAGAGATTCAAGAAGGGAGTCTGATTGACTCGGGGTGAGATTCAACAGATCGGCGAGATCCTTGATACTTTGGTCAGCCGGCTGGGCATTAAGAAGCAACTTAAAAAGGCTGAAGTAATAAAAGACTGGGAGTCAATAGTCGGCAAGAAGATAGCTGATGAGACTAAGGCCGAACTGGTCAAAGGGAAAACGCTATTTGTAAATGCATCTAGTCCTGTTTGGGCTCAAGAACTCGAGTTTCTTAAACCCGAGCTCTTGAAAAAAATCAGACAAAAGATCGGCCAGGGTATCATAACTGATATCCGTTTCCGGACTGGAAAAATTTAGAATATTACCAGATTAGACTATATATATTTAACTGGTTTTGTGCTACAATTTAGATATATTGAAGCAACAAAATGTCTTCTCGGATTGTTAATCTCTAACGAGGTGGTTACTTGGCAAAAAAAAGATATGATGCAACTGCTATCCAGGTCCTCGAAGGACTTGAAGCTGTCCGCAAACGCCCCAGTATGTATATCGGCTCTACCGGGAGTCGAGGCCTCCACCATCTAATCTATGAAGTAGTCGACAACTCAATAGACGAATGCCTGGCCGGTCATTGTACTAAGATCGGAGTAAAAATACAGAAAGACAACTCTGTCACGGTGACTGATAATGGACGTGGCATACCTGTTGGCAATGTCCCCAAGTATAATAAACCAGCGGTAGAGGTTGTTTTGACCTATCTTCATTCAGGTGGAAAATTCGATGATACGGGATATAAGGTATCGGGAGGTCTACACGGAGTCGGTGTATCGGTCGTTAATGCATTATCGGAATGGCTTAAGGTCGAAGTAGGTAGAGATGGGAAGATACACCGCCAGACCTTCAAGAAAGGGACTCCGACCTCTAAGTTAGAGGTCGTTGGGGATACCAATAAAACGGGTACGCTGATTGCCTTTTATCCTGATGAGTCGATCTTCGAGTCACTTGATTTCAAACTGGAAACTGTTTGTCAGCATTTACAAGAGTTGGCTTTCCTTAACAAGGGGCTTGAGATCGATATCAGAGACGAGAGGACCGAAAAACTGACCAGAAAAGTCTTTGAGTATGAAGGTGGTCTGGTTGATTTCGTCAAGCATCTAAATGCCAACAAGAATGCAGTACATCAGGAAATCATATACTTCGAATCTTCAAACCACGATGCCGAAGTCGAGATCGCTATGCAGTATAACGATGGTTATGTAGAAAGCATCTTTGCCTTTGCTAATAATATAAACACCCACGAAGGTGGAACTCATCTTATCGGTTTTAGATCTGCGCTCACCCGTGTCTTTAATAACTATGCTAGACAAAAAGGTTTTTTGAAGGAAAAGGAAGCAAATCTAAGTGGTGAAGATGTCAGAGAAGGCCTGACAGCTATAATCAATCTAAAACTTAAAGAACCGCAGTTTGAAGGACAGACAAAAACGAAACTAGGTAATCCCGAAGTACGTGGGTTTATTGATTCAGCTGTTGCTGATAAGCTTAGCCAGTTTCTGGAAGAAAATCCGCAGGTAGCTAAACTGATCATAACTAAGACGCTCAGTGCCAATCGGGCCAGGCAGGCAGCTCGCAAAGCTCGTGAGTTGACCAGACGAAAGAGTCTGTTGGAAAGCACATCGCTTCCCGGCAAATTAGCTGATTGCAGTAACACCGATCCTTCGGAATCAGAGATCTTCATTGTCGAGGGAGATTCGGCTGGTGGTTCGGCCAAACAAGCCAGAGATCGTAAATTTCAGGCCATCCTTCCTCTTCGGGGCAAGATCATCAATGTCGAGAAAGCCAGATTGGCTAAGATCTTGTCCAGTCAAGAGATCCAAGCACTTATCACGGCTCTAGGAACCGGAATCGATGAGGATTTTGATGTTGGTAAAGCACGGTATCATAAGGTTATCATTACTACAGATGCTGATGTCGACGGTGCTCATATAAGGACCTTGATCTTGACATTCTTTTACCGTTACATGCAGCCTATGATAGATGCCGGATATATCTATATAGCTCAACCACCGTTATACAAGATATCGCAGGGTAGTAAGAATGTGTACGTCTATTCGGAAAAAGAGCAGGAGAAAGTGCTCACGGAACTTGGTAACAAGAAAACCAACATTCAGAGGTTTAAAGGTCTTGGTGAGATGAATCCCGAGCAACTGTGGGAGACGACAATGAATCCGACCAAACGAACGTTGCTGAAAGTGCGCATCGATGATGCAGCTATAGCGGAGGATGTCTTTTCCAAACTGATGGGTGAGAAAGTAGAGCCACGCCGCAAGTTTATTCAAGCCTACGCCAAGGAAGTAAGGTTTTTAGATATATAGACAGTAAGCAGTTAGTAGCAAGTAGCAAACAGCAGAAATCTAGATGATGATCAATTGCGCATTAAATATGATGTTTAAACCAACTGCTAGCTGCTAACGGCTTTCCATGAGGGAGACTTGTGACTGAAAGAATCGCTAAAACAATACTGCCTATCGATATAGACGAGGAGATGAAATCGTCCTATCTCGACTACGCTATGAGTGTTATCGTCGGCCGGGCGCTACCTGATGTCCGGGATGGATTAAAACCTGTTCACCGCCGGATACTTTACGCTATGCATGATCTGGGCATGCAACCGACAAAACCGTTTAAAAAGTCTGCCCGTATTGTTGGAGAGGTCTTAGGTAAGTACCATCCACATGGGGATATGGCTGTCTACGATGCTATGGTTAGAATGGCCCAGGATTTTTCTCAGCGATATGAATTGATCGACGGACATGGCAATTTCGGATCTGTCGATGGCGATGCGCCGGCGGCCATGCGTTACACGGAGGCACGTCTGACAAAACTCTCTACAGAGTTACTTCGTGACCTAGACAAGGATACTGTCGAGTTTACTCCGAACTTTGATGAATCATTGAAAGAGCCGACGGTCTTACCATCACGTTTTCCCAACCTCTTAGTAAACGGTTCATCCGGTATAGCCGTAGGTATGGCCACGAATATACCTCCTCATAATCTGGGCGAAGTCATCGATGCGACTATAGCCATGATCGATGATCCGGAAATCACGCTTTCTGACCTAATGAAAAAGGTCAAAGGCCCGGATTTTCCAACCGGTGGGATCATCATGGGCAAGAATGGTATCAAGCAGGCATATGAGACTGGCCGTGGCAGTCTTAAGGTAAGAGGCCGGGTCGACATCGAAGAGATGAAAGGAAACCGTAGCCGGATAGTTATCACCGAACTCCCCTTCATGGTCAACAAGGCCCGTTTGTCGGAGAAGGTTGCTGCGCTTGTCAGGGACAAGAAGATCACCGAGATATCAGATTTAAGAGATGAATCAGACCGGCGAGGGATGCACCTGGTAATCGAACTTAAACGTGATGTTGTTCCCCAGGTCGCTTTGAACAAGCTATATAAACACACCCAGCTTGAAGATACCTTCGGAGTAAATACACTGGCTATAATCGATGGTGTACCGAGAACTCTGAGGTTACCCGACATCTTGCAGGCTTATATAGATCATCAAGTAGATGTAATCACCCGGCGGACGAAATTTGAATTAGCTAAAGCGGAAAAACGGGCTCATATACTGGAAGGTCTGTTGATCGCCCTTGATCATCTTGATGAAGTAATCGATCTGATCAGATCGTCAAAAACAGTTGAGCAAGCTCATGACAAGTTGATGAAGAGATTCAAGCTAAGCAGCGAACAAACCCAGGCGATCCTAGATATGCGCCTACAAAAGCTGACTGGACTTGAGCGGAAGAAAATCGCTGATGAGCATAAAGAACTAAAGAAACAGATCAAGCATCTTAAAGGCATTCTGGCTGATACAAAGAAGATCTTAGGAATCATTAAAGAAGAATTACTAGAGATCAAGGATAAATATAGCGACAAACGGCGAACCAAGATAATGGCGAAAGCTACAGAAATAGACATGGAAGATCTGATTGCAGAAGAGGAGATGGTCGTCGCTATTAGCCATGCCGGTTATGTAAAGAGGATGCCAGTCGATGTTTACAAGAAACAGAAGCGAGGTGGTCGTGGTGTCATCGGAATGGATCTACGCGAAGAAGACTTCGTTGAGCATCTCTTTATTGCTTCCACCCATCATCACGTACTTTTCTTTACTACTTATGGGAAAGTTTATCGGTTGAAGGTCTATGAACTGCCGTCGGCCGGAAGGACGGCCAAGGGGCAAGCGATTATTAATCTCCTGCCAATAGCTTCCGGTGAAAAAGTTGCGGCCGTTATTGCCACAAAAGATTTTGATTCCGCCCGTTTCTTGATACTGGCAACGAAGAACGGAATAGTTAAGAAGACTTCCTTGGATGCCTATGATACGGCCAGACGTGGGGGCATTGCTGCGCTTACTTTAAAGGATAACGATGAACTAATAGGTGTCAAATTAACCGAAGGCGATTCTGATGTAATCATGGTCTCGCGTCATGGCAAGGCCATCCGGTTTAACGAGAAAGATGCCCGGCCCATGGGTAGAGTTGCTGCTGGTGTGATCGGTATGAGGTTGGCTAAGGGAGATGAAGTGCTATCTATGGGCATTGCTTTACCTGAAACCGATTTGTTTGTCATTACTCAGAAGGGATACGGTAAAAGGACACCGATTAAAGAGTTTACGCGTCATCATCGAGGCGGCAAGGGTATGATCGCCATCAAGATCATAGAAAGCAGGGGTCTTATCGCTGGAGCCATGGTCATTGCCAAGGGCCAGGAGATCATGTCCATATCCCAACAAGGAACAGTCATCCGGATGTCGGTTCGGGGGATCTCCAGACAGGGTCGGACAGCTCAGGGTGTTCGGGTTATGAAGCTCCGTAAAAATGATTTTGTATCAGCTATAGCTAGATTGGTTACTACCTAGAATTAGAACCTTAGTGCCACAGAACCATAGCACCATAGTCCGTAAACTGCGAATCGCAATCAGCAAACCGTTGTCTTTAAGTTGATGATTGCAAAAACCTAAAAACATAAGTACTTTCATGCTATAGAGTGTGAAAGTGCTCTAAAAAGAATGGTGGTGTTTTTGTAAGTCAACACATACCCCCATACTCAAGAGCCTGAGAGTAGTCGTTAAACTGGGTAAATGTTCTCTAGTTGACATAATAATAATTATTAACACCCCATATTTATAACAGTGTTACGAATGCTTTCATGCTACTCAGCATGAAAGCATTTGCTTTAAATCATCCCTGGGATAAGATCTCTTTAGCGCATCGGATATTCAACGCATAAGTGCTAGCGTACTTCTATTCCTCCACACTGTTTGCTGGCAGGTAGAGTGCTATACTCTAGTCATGAAAGACTATGAACCTATTGAGCATACGGCGGACATTGGCATCAGGGTATTTGGTAAGGACCTAAAAGAACTGTTTGAAAATGCGGCCAAAGGGATGTCTGATATTATGGCCGGTCTAGATTCAATTGAGAAGAGAGATACAGTCAACATCGATATCTCATCCGATAGCAAAGAAGAACTAATAGTCGATTTTTTAAATGAGTTTCTCTATTTTTTTGATACGCAGGGGTTTCTCTTGGCAAGTGTCGATATTAACCAGATCGATCAACGTCATTTAAAAGCCCGGGCGTTCGGTGAGTTCTTTGATGAAAATAAGCATGAGGTCAGTGAGGCTATTAAAGCTGTCACTTATCATATGCTAAAAGTAGGAAAAACCGGTGATGAATGGGAAGCACAGATCATATTTGATGTATGAATTGGGGTGATCTTTGATGAGCATATTCGACGTGATGGAAAATGTCGGTACGAATAGGTGGAGAATACCCAAGAAATATAAACCAGGGATGAGGGTAGACGGTCAGGTCTACGCTGATGAAAAACTCTTGAAAGCGGCAGCCGGCGATAAAGCGCTTGAGCAGGTTGCTAATGTCGCTTTTCTTCCCGGAATACAAAAACAATCGATGGCGATGCCCGATATCCACTGGGGATACGGTTTTCCGATTGGTGGAGTCGCAGCCACAGACATTCAAGAAGGTGTTATTTCACCTGGCGGTGTTGGTTTTGATATCTCGTGCGGGATACGACTTATTAAGACAAATATGATGTATAAGGATATTCAGAATAGTGTAGAAGCGCTGATGTACGAGTTAGGACGTAGTATTCCTAAGGGTGTCGGAAGTCACGGTAAGATCAAAGCCAATCGGACGGATATGGAACAGATTCTAACAACCGGAATAAAGTGGGCTATTAACAAAGGATACGGTTGGAAGGAGGATGCTGATTTTACCGAAGACGGTGGAACTATGCCGGGTGCCGATCCTTCCAAGGTAAGCAAACGAGCGTGTGAGCGTGGTTTTGAGCAACCCGGGACTTTGGGAGCCGGTAATCATTTTATCGAACTTCAGGAAGTGATTGATGTATTTGATGACAGCGTAGCTCAAGTATTTGGTCTGTTTAAGGGTCAGCTTGTCGTTATGATCCATTCCGGTTCGCGTGGCCTGGGTCATCAGGTATGCACCGACTATCTTAAAGTGATGGAAAGAGCCGGTCGTGAACATGGAATCGACATGCCAGATAGGCAGCTAGCTTGTGCACCGATAAAATCGAAGGCCGGACAGGATTATCTGGCGGCAATGGCTGCTGCTGTAAACTATGCTTTGACAAACCGGCACTGTCTGGCCCATTGGGTGCGAAGCTCATTCGAGACTATATTGAACAAGAGTTCTGAAGCGATGGGGATGGATCTGTTATACGATGTTTCTCATAACACTGCAAAGATCGAAGAGCATACTTTGAACGGTAGCAGTAGAAAAGTCTGTGTTCATCGCAAGGGGGCCACCAGAGCATATCCACCCGGTCATCCGGATCTACCGGAGGAATTCAGGGATGTTGGACAACCCGTGATAATCCCCGGTGATATGGGGCGGGCTTCCTATATCCTGGTGGGAACACCAGAGACGGAAAACGATGCCTTCACATCAACTTGTCACGGAGCGGGTCGTGTCATGAGCCGGTCTAAAGCAAGAAAAGTAAAGCAAGGTTTTGAAGTAAAAGAAGATATGAAGCACAAGGGAATAATCGTTGTCGCCGGGAGCCTCAAGTTACTTAGTGAAGAGGCATCATATGCCTACAAAGACATCTCTGATGTTGTCGAGGTGTGCGAAGTGGCTGGTCTTAGCCGGAAAGTGGTCAAGGTGCGGCCGGTGGGAGTAGTCAAAGGTTAGCAAGCTCTGAAGAGCTGCAGATCACGGATTTCGGATCATAGGCTGCGGACTTTAATGTAGTATTCTTTACCGAGTGGTATAAATCCAAATAGGTTGAACCACCTTATCTCCATTCGAGCGATAAAAGCCATCAGCTTCTTGGGCATAAAAGGAGTCCAGGTACCATAAGCATAACTCTCTTCGATCTTTCCGAATGACTTCAGTCTTTTTCTATACCACCTGTGCGTACGATATCGATACTCGAGTGGGGGACGTCCTTTTATTAATGCTCTGATAAACCTTCCGGTAGTTATCATCAATCCTGTTGGAGAAAAGAGGTTCTTTATATGATAGACAACGACGCCACCCGGTTTTACAACGCGTTTTATTTCAGAAAACATCTTATTGACTTCATCGGGATTTAGATACTGAAGGACGGCAATACTTACGGTCCGGTCGAAAGAAGCGTCAGAAAAAGGTAGAGATGTTACATTTGCCACTTCGACCTCGGTGTTTGTGATTCCCTGGTCGGCTAGTCGTTCTTTACATCTGTCAACCATGGCTGGTGAAAAATCGATTGCTTTGATCTTGCTTGCTTCGGGAGAAATAAGGATCGCCTGGTCGCCAACACCGCAACCGGCATCTAAAACAACATTACTGGGCTCCAACTCAAGAAGTGTGCGCAGTTTCTGGTCATGAAATGATTGGACCTCGTCACCTAGTATTTTTTGACCTCTGACTGCTTCGTGAAGATCAGTAACCTTGGCCTGGTTTTCCCAAAACTCTTTCCAGTCGCCGTAATCAGATTGCGGCATACATAACCTCCAGACATAATGACACTCACCATAATAGCAGCTACCTTGCCTCTTGGACACTTCAACCCAAAATGTGAAAAATATTCAAATATTATTAAATAGATATTGACATATTTGATAATATTAGATATTCTGGAGTTCCAATTAATGGAAACCTTTTGTCTTAGGTGTCGTGAAGGATGGAAGTACTCTATGGGAGGTGAACGGAATAATGAATAGATTTAAGTTGTGGTTGCTAAATCAACGAGGGCAAAGTACAACGGAGTACGCGTTAGTTATACTGGCGGTCGTTGCTATTGCTGCTCTCTTAAGCACTATCGGTGTAAAAGGAATGACTGAGTTCTTGAGTTCAGTTTTCAATAAGTTAATGGCGAGTGTCAAATGAATGAGAGAGGACAAGCAACGGTCGAATTTGCTCTTACCATTCCGATTCTTATGCTCGTCTTTTTGGCTCTTATTCAGACAGGCATTATCGCGCATGGGCAGATAATGGTGACACAGGTAGCCAGAGAGGGAGCTCGGCAGGCGACGACGGCAGAATCTAATGGAGAAATCGAACGTGCTGCCCGTCAGAGTGCAGCTGGTCTGAGGCAGGGGTCTCTTAGTATCTCTTATTCGGCACCGAAGGGATGGAAAGTTGGTGAACCGGTAACAGTTATTGCTCAGTATGACGTCCCGGTCGTATTTCCAGCGATTAAAGGGATTTTCGGTGCAGCAACAGTTGTCCGGGCATCGACGACCATGAGGATCGAGAAGGAACGCAGTTGATAAGAAGATCATTTATTCGAGTTCATGAGCAAAGAGGAAGTGTCTCTATAATCGTCATATTCATTATAGGTCTTATCCTAGCGATGATACCGGCTTTGGTTGATATGAGTATTCTTATTAAAACACATGCTCAGGCTCAAGCAGCCGCTGATGCTGCGGCGCTTGCCTCCACCCAGGAGTTCTTGCTCGGAGGCGATATGGAAGAGATAGCAGACAGGTATTCTGTCTTGAACGGGGCAGTTTTTCACAAACTTTATATAGAAGAAAAGGCGGTCGTTGTGGAGGTCACCAAGAAAGCCGGATGTTTGTTCATTAAGAGACTAGGTCTGGAAACGCCAGTTGTGTCAGCGGCAGGAAAGGCGGAGTTAAATGATGATGTCGACATCTTTTTCTAGACACCTTGTATTCAAGATGGTTGTTGTTGCGCTGATCTTCATTTTTAGTATCCCGGTTGGCAGTATGGCGAGTGCGTCCGGTTCGGATAGTCATTACGTCTGGCCGGTCAAAGGAAAGATAATTCAACGCTTTCACTCCAAGTACTGGGATAAAATCGATAAAAAGATAAGGACTCACTGCGGAATCGATATCAGTGCTCTCGCGGGAAGTCCGGTCTACGCCGCGAGTGATGGAATCGTCTCCTTTGCCGGATTCACTCCGGCTGGAGGTATGACCATCTCTATAAAACATCAGTCAGGAATAAGAACCACCTATCTTCCACTCACTGATATCATGGTAAGTCGCGGACAAAAAGTGACGAAAGGGCAGAGGATCGCTACGCTCTCCTCATCAGGTGATAAATCCAGCAGCAAGTCACATCTTCACATGGGAGCCATATTTGCCGGCAGGTATATCGATCCGGAGAAGCTTCTAAAAGGTCTATTTGAACTCGATCTTTCACAGTATATAAGACGAGGCAATATTCCTCCGGAAGGTTATATCGCTTCAGACTATTCACATAAGACCTCGTCCCTATTACAGGGCGCAGGAAATGATAGTCGTCATATATGGGAGTTATTCTTACGAGCGATTATTGGTATCCCCGAAGTCATAGATTCCTTAGCTGACTTGCTGAAAAGTTCTCTTTCTGCTGTAAAAAGCTTCTCCAATAATCTGTTTAGAGAGATAGTCAAGTTAGCTGCGAGTCAAACAAGGTGGATGTTGGATGGTCTACGAAGCTTTTCATCCCGGATGTTTGCCGGGTTTTCAGATCTGCTTAGGATCTGTTTTGACTCTTTAAATAGAGGTCTGTATTCTTTGAACCTCCGCTTATTCTCACCATTTTCATTCTTTAAGATACCAGATTTTAGCACAGGTCTTAAATCTAACCGAAAAGTCTTTGACCCCAGCGGCGATCAACGACATGAGCTGTCAAGGATTTTCATTTTTCTTAACGGTAATCAGGGGGGTGCCAGAACTGTTGCTGTCTACAATGCAGACGGAAGGATGGTGAAGAGGTTGAGGGGTTGGTCACCCCCCTCTAAAGGGATGTTTTGGGATGGCTCGGATAATAGCGGCAGGATTGTATCGGAGGGTCTATATACAGTGATCATAGATTCGAACGGCGGACTCCTGGGGAGGGAAATCGAGGTCAGATATCACTTGAGATAGAGGCGAAGAGCCTAAGAGCTGAAGGAACGAAAGGAATCAACATAAAAATCAAAGGAGGTGCTTTAATGACGATAAGAAGGATTATTTCACTATTAATACTGATTATTCTAATTAATATTTTGAATAATCACTGTCTTCTAGCCTGGAGTCCAATAACACATGTTGAGATAAGCCGTCAGGCGAGGGGAAGTCAATGCGGATCTGCATTCCTGGTTGGCAGTCATTCACCGGATATGATAGTACTTCGCCACGTGACAACAGGAAACGAGGGCTATGACTATGCTCACAAACCGGAATCGGGAAATCCAACATTTGGCCGGACAATGATAAAGACAGCTGTGGCAAACAGCTACAATCGCTATTCGAAGGATGATCTCCGTTTTGCTCAAGGATGGGTCGCCCACCAGTTGGCTGACAGCATTGCACACGGTAGTAGCGGCTATGTTAGTCGTAAGAATACGTTCAGCAAGGCACCTTCAGGATTGAGATCGGATCTATCACACGGACTTACAGAGCTTATAGTTGATGCCATTGTCTTGAAACGATTTACAAATAATGTATATCAGCATTACAGGGGTATCTATCCCGGACTAATACATGAAGCATCTGTATTCTTCTACAATGATCACACTTCGACTATTGAAAGAGCTGACATTATTAGTTGCCATGCAGTCGAATCGATGACTCGTAAATGGGAAGGTTGGCTGCAGACAAATGCTCATCTAGCCAAACTGGTTACATATCAGCCATGGTTCAATGAAGCTGAAGAATATTACAGTGATTTCAAGTACTTCTTTGATCTATCCGTATCCAGGATCAGAAACGGTACTGGCTCTTTTTCTGTATCAAAACCATTCATCAATTATTCTCTTGGTGATGTTGCGTATGCTTCCGATATAGCAACAGACGATAGCCAGATGCCGCGATCATCCAACGATAGCTACCGTCGCTTTATGCTACGAGTCACGGAAAGAGCTCGTGAACTCGGGGACGGAACTATTACTGATGCGTCTATCGAAGCAGCACTTAAGGAGATCATAGATGATGATATGGCAAGCAACAAGAAACAGGAAGTTAAGACGTGGGCTTTTCTAATGCAGGAGATATATTTAAGCGAAAATCCAAGTTTCAAGTCGATCATACGGAAAACAACGGACTATACTAGGCAGTTTAGCCAGACGAAAAAGAAAGAAGAGACGAGATGGCCGATATCAATAACCGGTGGGATACTTAGTTTTCTATCCTTCTGGCTTCTTCCCTTTGCCAGCGTCTCAGTTGCTACCGGTTTATTGATCTGGGTGATCAAAAAACAATAAGGAGGTGAGAATGAATGGAGAATGCTTTGGAGATCGGAAGATTGAAAAGAGACGATCAAGTAGAGATCGTGATCAGAAAAGGTGATTACATGGGAAAATCCTATATCGATATCCGCGAGTATTTAACAGCTGAATCATTTCAGGGGTTTACCAAGCGAGGGATTCGTATTCCGGCAGCTCTATATCCGGAATTAGTCCAGGAGCTTCAAAAGGGGAATGGTTAGCTTAAGGAAGTCACCATAGGCTTGCCTTGTGTTATAATTTAAAACTGTATTGATAATAAATAGTCTTGCAGGAGGTGTAAAAACCTCTAGCAAGACTATTATACGGTTTAAGGAGGTTCATATGAAAAAAGTCATAAAGACTGTGTCGATCGCTTTTTTAATAATGATTGTTCTAGGTGGAGCGGCCACTGCCGGTTATTTCTACTTCACATCCACTGAGCCCACTAAAGTGACAACTAATTTAGTTGAAAAGGGGGAGATTGTGGACGTAGTCAGCTCGTCCGGCAAAGTCGAAGCTAATAGGACAATAGGTATTATGGCAGAAGCAACAGATACGGTTACCGAAATCCTTGTTTCAGAAGGAAATGAAGTAACACAAGACCAGGAACTAATACGCTTCGAGACAGCGGACGCGGTTTTAAGTCCGATCGCCGGCGTAGTTGTCGATATTCAAGCTGAAATAGACCAGACAGTCATATCCTCGACAACACAGCAGGTTCCGTCAACTACACCTACCCCGTCGACTGATACAGGTGCTCAGACACCAACGGATACCGGGACCCAGCAGCAAATGTCTGCTCAAGATCTTGGTGCGGCAACATCAATGACTTCAGCAGCGGTCGGAACGACACTATTGACTATAGCTGATATGAATCCTACTTATATAGTTGTCAATGTCGATGAAACGGACATTGCCCGAGTATCTGTGGGACAGCAGGTTAATATCTTTCTAGATTCATATGCAGATAAAGAGCTTAAAGGAGAGATAACTGAGATCGGCTTAATAGCTACGGTAACGCAAGCCGGTGGAACAGCGTTTCCTGTTAAAGTCAAGGTTACTGATGCAAAAGGAGTTGTTTTGCGCATAGGAATGAGTTCTGATGCAGATATTGTTGTAACGACAAAACAAGATGCCGTACGCGTTCCGGTCGAGTCTGTTATGAGCGAGGAAGGCGACGACATCGTATACGTTGTCAAGGGCTCAAATGCGACAAGGAAGGTAATAAAACTAGGAATCTTATCCGGTGACTATTATGAGGTCACAGAGGGTATTGCCGAAGGTGAAGAAGTTGTTACGGATGGACTTGATAAATTAAAAGGTTTTGCCAAAGTTACGGTCAAGGCTAGGCAGGAGTAGGTAGCTGATAATCTGTGCTTGATATCAAGGACCTAATAAAAATATATAAGCTAGACGGAATCCATGTAGAAGCACTGCGGGGAATCTCCTTTTCTTTAAAAGAAGGAGAGCTCATAGCAATCATGGGCCCGTCTGGTAGTGGGAAATCTACCTTGATGAATATGATCGGATGTCTGGATCGACCGACATCCGGATCTATCACTTTAAATGATCAGGATGTTGCTTATCTTCGCGACTCACAGCGTGCCAAGGTCCGCAATGAAAACATCGGTTTCGTTTTTCAGAATTTCAATCTTTTATCTCGGGCTACTTCGTTAAAGAATGTCGAACTTCCGCTGATCTATGCCGGAGTCAGTGGTGGTGAAAGGCGGAAAAGAGCCAAGGAAGCGCTTGAGACGGTGGGGCTTGGTGATCGGATGAGTCACCGGTCGAATCAACTTTCAGGAGGACAACAGCAACGTGTTGCAATTGCCCGGGCGCTTGTCGCAAATCCAACGATCGTTTTGGCTGACGAGCCGACTGGTGCGCTAGATTCAAAAAGTGGCGAAGAGATCATGGAGATTTTGGCTGATCTAAATAAACAAGGAAAGACTATTGTCTTAGTAACTCACGAAGAGTACATTGCTCAATATGCTAAACGGATAATAAGGTTAAAAGACGGAGTCATAGTCTCGGACAAACAAGCTAAAAAAGGAAAGATGAAATGAATATCTTCGAAAGTTTTAGAGTGGCCTTTGGTGCACTTGTAGCAAATAAGATGCGAGCTTTCTTGACGATGTTGGGTGTCATTATTGGTGTCATGGCAGTCATTATTCTGATTTCTATCGGTCAGGGAGTAAAATCGGATGTTACCGGTCAGATAAGTGGACTTGGCTCAAACCTCCTGTTTGTACTTCCTGGTCGAATGGGACCGGATGCCCAGCATGGCGGAGGCGGCGGTATGACCTTTAAGCTTGTACCTTCCGATGTCGATCTTATCAAGCGTCAATCGGTATTTGCCCAGGACGTAGTCGGGAATATTGAGTCTCCGACAAAGGTCAAGTATAAGAACAATACTCTCCGCACTGTCGCATTTGGCACTACTGCCGGCTACCCGGTTGTTTTTGACCGTTATATGGTAGACGGGAAGTTCTTTAATGAATCACAAGTCCAGGCTGGTAGACGTGTTACTGTCTTAGGAAAAACAGTTGTTGACGGTCTTTTTGGTGGAGAGGATCCAATCGGCAAACGTATAACGATAGGTGATCAGAAATTTCTGGTTGTCGGAGTAATGGACGAGAAAGGTCAGTTTATGGGGCAGGATTTCGACGACGCTGCTTATATTCCACTTTCAACAGCCGCCATATTAGTTGGCAATGATCGTCTTTCTATGATCGTCGTTAAGGCGAGAGATGAGAATAGGATTGAAGATACGGAGAATGAAATAGAGCGGATACTGTCAAAGAGGTACACCGATGACGATTTTACAGTTTTTACACAGGGTGAGACCTTGTCAGTTCTTCAGAGTATTTTAGGGATGATGACATTGATGTTGGCCGGTATTGCTAGTATATCGCTACTTGTCGGTGGAATAGGTATCATGAACATCATGTTGGTGTCGGTGACAGAGCGGACCAGAGAGATCGGTTTGAGAAAAGCAGTCGGAGCAAAGACCTCCAATATCATGACTCAGTTTGTTATCGAGGCTATCTTCCTAAGCGTTTTTGGTGGAATGTTGGGGATCCTTGCCGGTATCGGTGGATCGGCACTCCTAAGTAGATGGCTTCCGGCTGAGACCCCTATCTGGGCAATTCTTCTTGCCTTCGGTTTCTCAGCTGCTGTGGGTATCTTCTTCGGAGTATATCCTGCCTGGAAGGCATCCCGCCTCGATCCGATCGACGCATTGAGGTATGAGTAGTGCGTAAGAGATAAAGAAATTAGTGCCATAGAGCAATAGAGCAGCAGTGTCATAGAAGTTACTAAGTAGCTGATCCATGGTGTTGAGGAACTAAAGTGCTGAAGATATCTATTAGCTGATGATCAGTAGAGCGACAGAGCAATAACCCACAAACCGCAATCCGCAAATCGATGATATGACATGCTAGGTTGCTTCGTCAGTTGCTTCCCGCTCCTTCCCCGCAATGACTGTTTAAGTTTGTATGCCATCCCGAGTGAAGCGGAGGGATCCGACAACTATTTATCTGTCGTCCAGAGGAAATCGGTTTGTGCTTGACGAACGATCTCAGCACCATCCACTCCTATGCTCTTGCGTATGAGAGTGAAGAATCCTCGGCAAGAATACTCAAAACTTGTAATTACAAAACTAGTGGTCATGTCTCGATATCTGATATAAAAGGTTTCTAAGAGTTTTCTGCTAGACTTCTTCTGTTGATACAAAGCTAAACTTTCGTATTCTACTCACAATATGGTAGTGTCGTATGAGAGAGTTTGAGAACTGAAAGCGGTGGTGGAGATATGAGCATTGTCGAAGTTAAAGATCTAAGAAAAGTTTTTGATAGCAAGACAGCAGTCGATGGTGTCACATTTGATGTTGACAAGAAAGAGATATTCGGTCTGCTCGGTCCAAACGGAGCGGGAAAATCAACGATTACGGGCATGCTGTCATGCTTACTGGAACCGACATCCGGCGATGCATCGATCGATGGAAATAGCATTGTCAAGGAACCGAACAAAGTAAAAAAGATCCTGGGAGTAATCCCGCAAGAGATCGCTCTATATCCGACTCTATCTGCTAGAGAGAATCTCCATTTCTGGGGAAGGATGTATGATCTTTCAGCAGCTGAAGCTAAGAAAAATACAGAGGAGATCCTGGAGATCGTCGGTTTAAAAGACAGAGCCAATGATCTTATTGAGACCTATTCGGGAGGTATGAAGCGGAGGATCAATATCGCTGCCGGTATGTTACACCGGCCAAAAGTTCTTTTAATGGACGAGCCTACTGTCGGAATCGATCCCCAGTCTCGAAATCATATTCTTGAGATGGTAAAACAACTCAATACCGAAGGTCTGACTGTTGTTTATACAAGTCATTACATGGAAGAAGTGGAGTTCCTGTGTGATCGCCTGGCCATAATCGATCAGGGAAAAGTCATAGCTCAGGGAACCCAGGATGAATTGAAAAAGCTAGTTGGCAGAGAAGACGTAATAAGAATAAAAGCTATCGGGGTGACTGACGCAGTCATTGCCGGATTAAAGGAAATACCACTTGTTGACAATGTGTCTTTAAAAGAGGAAGAAATAGATGTCTTAAGCAAACGGGGACGGGAAGCATTGGCCAGTGTTATTACCAAACTAAATGAGAAGAGTGTCAAAGTGACATCGGTCGAGATTCAAGAACCTGATCTGGAGGCTGTGTTCTTGCATCTCACCGGAAAGAGTCTAAGGGATTAGTGGTTTGTAAAAAGCCATGATCCGCAAATCTCAAATAGTAGCAGAGAATGTAAATATCTACCATCATCTCGAACGAAGCAAGGGATCCGACAACCTTTTTCAGTCGTCCTGAGGAAAGCGGTTTGTGCTTGACGAAGGATCTCACCAGATACGCCGAAGCAAATAAAGGAGTAACCTAGTGAAGCTATTGGAAGTAGCTTTTAAGGATGTCAGGTTAACTATACGTGATAAGAAGGCACTTTTAATCCTTATTGCCATGCCTTTTATTATCATCTCTATCCTCGGGATGGCTTTAAGTGATGTTTTCGGTGGAAGTCCCACTATTTCTAAGTACGATGTAGCCGTAGTAGATATTGACCAAGGTGACATCGCTGAGCTTTTCATCGAAGAAACTCTAAAATCAAAAGAACTGAAAGAACTGCTGAATGTAACCGATCTTAGTGAAGCCGAAGCAACCAAGAGGGTCAAACAAGGTGATCTGGCAGCGGTCATAATCATCCCTGTTGGATTCTCAAAAAGTGTTAATGAGGGTCAAGGTGGGATTCTGGAAATCCTCGGTGATCCTGGCCAACAAATAAGAGTGGCTATCGTAGAGGGGATCACTACATCATTTGCCCAAAGAGTCTCAGCTGTCACTATCGGAGTTACTACACCGATTCAGATTCTTCTCAACTCACAAACAATCTCGCCTACTGAAATAGACCAGACCATTGGACAACTAGCGCCGGAGATGACATCGGCAGTAGAGAATCCGGTTGTCGAAGTGACTGAGAGGAAGGAAGAAGTAGAAGAAGAAATTAGTGCTATTCAATACTACTCAGCTGGTATGGCGGTCATGTTCATTCTGTTCTCTGCCATGTATGGAGCGTTTTCATTGCTGGACGAACGCAATAACATGACTCTAGCCAGGCTTCTTTCTACTCCCACCAGCAAGTTCTCTATTCTTGGAGGCAAACTAGTCGGCACTTTCTTTGTCGGGGTCTTGCAGTTTACGGCACTGGTTGTTGCTACGCGTCTGATATTCGGAGTTCAATGGGGTGAATCAATACTGGGAATCATTATCCTTGTAGTAGCAACGGTATTAGCGTCGACCGGTATGTCTATTTTCATTGCTTCTATTGCCAAAACGACGAAAGCGGCAGCCGCTATGAGTCAAATGCTGATTCAGGGCATGGCAGCGCTTGGGGGTTCGATGATCCCGCTGGCTGTTTTCCCGGACTGGATGAAGAATATTAGCCAGTTTACAATCAACTACTGGGCAATAGACGGTTTTACCCAGCTGATGGACGGTGCTAGTTGGCAGGCTACACTGCTCCCGGCGGGAATCCTAATCGGTATATCGACAGCCTTTCTGGCTTTAGGTATCTGGAGGTTTAAGTATGAGTAAGGCTTGGCAAGTTGCCAAAGTGATGCTTATTGAAATAAGGAGGGATAGAGCGGCCTGGGTGTCGATGCTGCTAGTACCCATTCTCTTGACTATGATCATGGGTTTGATATTCGGTGGTATGGGATCGGAAAACGAGAAAGCAAAGGTTCCCGTTATCGATCATGATCAGACGAAATATTCGAAATTACTAGTAGAAGAACTAAAAAAGGAACAAACCTTTAAGGTGACGAAGGGCACGGAAGCAAAGGTGCGTGAAGATATCAGTGAAGGCACAATCTCTGCGGCGATCATCATACCAGAGGGTTTTGGCGAAGCTCTTCGAAAGAAAGAAAAGACAAAACTTGAATATCTTCAACTTGTCGGAAGTGATAGAGCAATTGGCATTGCTCAGATTTTGGATGGCCTGGCCATACGGTTTTCAACTGACAGTGAATCAGCAAGCGCAACACTTGAACTAATGAAACAATATGGCCCATTAACAGAAGATGAGGAAGATTTCTGGAGTTCGAGTTTTGAGGTCGCCGATGATGCCTGGGACGATCCGCCGGTGATCGTTGAAGTGAATGATGTTGTAGAGTCTGAGGTTAGAGGAGACAAAACACTAGCCAGTGGATTTGCACTAACGTCGATGGGATTCACGATAATGTTTATTATGTTCATGGTCGTATCAGGAGCGACGACACTATTAGAAGAAAGACAGAAAAAAACGCTCGGCCGTCTTCTAACATCACCAACAAAAAAGGCAAGTATAGTAGGTGGTAAGATCCTGGGAGTGTTTATAATCGGAGGGATCCAGGCAGCCATATTGATACTGGTAGGTGGATTTGTCTTCAAGGTCGATTGGGGTTATGCACCCTTGCCGTTAGTCGTGCTTATGGCTGTATTCATATTCTGCATGGCGGCGATGGGAATATTGGTCTCAGCACTTGCTCGTACGCTAGCACAGGCAAATAGTATTACACCTGTGATTATCATCAGTCTGGCAATGCTGGGTGGCTGCTACTGGCCGGTTGAGATCACTCCGCCGTTTATGCAGACTATTGCCAAAGTTATTCCGACCGGATGGATGATGAAGGGATTGACCGATTTGATGGTTCGCCACCGCGGGTGGGATGCGGTCTTACTACCGTCATTGGTAATACTTGGATTTGGCATTGTGTTTATAACGATCGGTCTGGTATTTCTCCGCTTTGAATAATAAGGAACTAAGGTTTTAA
>SDBS01000068.1_pt1 | contig 75322 bp, 69 predicted proteins | sample 2277091 | NCBI WGS metagenome assembly SDBS01 (sample SAMN10404972, study PRJNA504765) | marine sediment metagenome | isolation source: marine sediment core GS10_PC15, 163 cmbsf | place: Arctic Ocean: Southern Knipovich Ridge | collected 2010
TTTAGCTTCATCTCCAGATGGTAGTTCATAGATATATAGGTTATGATCACCATTCTCATTCTTTAGAACTGCCAGTTCATCTTGTGAGTCTCCATCTGAATCAAGACCTGCTATTGATACTATGTTGTTTCCTCCTGGTATATTCCAATAGTCTGCTCCTATTTGGGTGGCTGCTTGTTGCCCTGAAGGTGCATTATATAGATAGAAGTTATAATCTCCTTGTTCATTCTTTATGACTCCTATCTTGTCTCCATCTAGAAAGGCTAATGCCTTAACACTGTTTCCTCCAGGAATATTCCACATATCAGAGTCTTGAATATCACAGGCTTGGGTGCCTTCTGGAGCAGCAAAAGAATAGAAATTATGATCTCCATTTTCATTTTTGACTTCTGTTATTAAAGATATAGGACCTGGATTAACGATAACTGAAAAAATACTATATTCTCCTGTTTCTATATCAGTTACTGTTACTGTTTGGGTTCCTGCTGTATTTAAAATTATATTAAAAGTCTTCTGGCCATTTACCCAACCTGTTCCATCATCTGTTGGTAAAACAACTTGAGAATCAGAAGATGAAAACGAAACAGAACCTGAATAATCGGAATCTAAATTATCAAATATATCATATGCAGTAATAGAAAAATTCAAAGATTCACCTACATCACTGGTATCGCTATCAGGTGAAGTTTTTAATTGAGGACTATTCTTCCTTAAAAAAACATCTGGGGCGTTATTATTATCATCTGGAACCAAATTCGTAGCATAAGAATAATAAGTCATGGTACTTCCATCAGCAGAAATTTGTGGAAAATCATTCCAATCATTAGCCTGATTGCCAATTGCATCAGTAGATATTCTAACAATTTTGCCTGTTTGCATGTCTTTTACAAATTCATCCCATTCTGAATTACTATCACCCTGTACTAAATTAGAAGCATAGGAATCAATAATAACATATCGACCATCATTAGAAATCGAAGAGTAATAACTCCAATCATTAGCCTGATTACCAGAAGAATCCGTTGAAGCCCTAGTTATAGCATTAGTCTGTAAATTTTTGATATAAATATCAGACTCACCATTAGTATCATTTATGTCAAAATTAGAAGCCCAAGACATAAATGTTACAAATTGACCATTGGGAGAAATATAAGGAAACCAACTTTCACCGTTAGCTGGATTACCAACAGAATCTGTAGAAATATCTTTAAGTATTCCTGTTTGAGTATCTTTAAGATAGATATTATCATAATAATTTTCATAATTATAAAAATCGAATGCAACATACCGACCATCACCAGAAATTGAAAGATCCCACGAAAAACCGTCAAGCTGATTACCAGAAGAATCAGCAGAAACCAATGTAGTACTTCCTGTTTGTAAATCTTTCAAAAAAACATGTGTATCTGATACTGATTCAGGAGAAACAAGGTTTGTTGCATCAGAATGAAATGCTACATAGTTACCATCAGCGGAAATTTTTGCAGTATAACTAGCATCATTACTTTCATTTCCAAAAGAATCTGTAGAAGCTCTGGTAACTGTACCTGTTTGCATATCTTTTACAAAAACATCATATTTGTTATTATTATCTCCTAAAACTAAATTAGAAGCATAAGAGTAGAAGGCCACATATCTACCATCATTAGAAATCGATCCATTATAACTGTTTCCATTTGACTCTGTTTCTCCCACTGAAGGATCTGGTATTGAAACTCTATCAATTATTTCCATATCATTATTTCTACGAAAAATGTCCTGATTACCATTATTATCACCAGCAACAAGATTTGATGCTTTTGAAGAAAACACTGCATGACGTCCATCGTTGGAAATTTGAGGATCATAACTCCCATTATTTGCATCATTACCAGAAGAATCTTCAGAAACTCTAGTTATAGACCAAGAAGATCCTGGTTTAGCTACAACTTCACTAAATCCACTATAATCAGGTGGATTATCAGAATCATAAGCTCTAATTTTATAATAGTATTCTTTCCCGCATAGAATATTATCACTATCTTCAAAGTTAGTTTCAGTTATTTCAGCTAATGGCTGCTCTGGATAAGGGTCATTATCTATTGTTTTAAAAATCTGATATCCAGCAACAGGACTATCTGCTGGAGAAGAAACATTCCAATTTAAACTGATACTATCATAATTTTCGTTTATATCCGCAAACAATTTAGTAGGTGCTTCTGGATTATTATTTATATTGACATATGTACGGAATTCAAAAGTATCCGCAAAGGAATCAGTAGAAGTTAGCTTTAATATATATAATCCGTCTTCAACTGTCTTTGTATCCCAACTATATAGAGTTGAATTTGTAACCGAAGTATTAGACGAATGTAAAGTTGTCCAACTTACAGGATTATACCCTGAACCATATTCCAACTGATAACTCTGAAAATTCGTTCCAGATGATGTTCCAGTAATATCTATAGAGTCAAAAAAATTACTTCCAGGATAAGGAGAATTTATTTGAGTCTCAACAACAGATCCTTGATTTAAAGCATTATAAGCATTAATCCTGCCAGTTCCAAAATATCTATCCCAGCCTGTATCCCCTAAATCATCACCAGATTTTTTTATTACTTGTCTGACTTCTTCATTATTTAAACTCGGGTTATTTGCAAGAATAAGCGCGGCTAAACCAGAAACATGAGGACAAGCCATAGAAGTACCACTGGCACGATAGTATTTTGCATTTGGATCACCATCTGGAATAAAATGATTTCCATCTCCATACATATCTGTGCCAGGAGCCCTTAAAGAAACTATGTCAACTCCAGGTGCTGCAACATCTATTTTTGAACCATAATTGGAAAAAGAAGCTTTTTGATCACTTGAGTCAGTCGCAGCAACTGTTATCACATCATTTATATTAGCAGGATAATGACCATAAACATCCTCATCATCATTACCAGCTGCCGCAACAACAACACATCCTTTCTGATCATGAGCATAGGTGATTGCATCTGTTATAACTTGAGACTGACCACCACCTCCCCAGCTGTTGCTTAAAACATCAGCGCCAGAATCTGCAGCATAAATAATAGCAGATGCCCCATCAGATGAACTTCCAGAACCACTAGCACTTAAAAACTTTAAAGACATAATTTTTGTATTCCATGTAACACCTGCAACACCAATATTATTGTTACCAACTGCAGCAATGGTACCTGAACAATGAGTGCCATGTCCATGATCATCCATAGGATCTTTATCATCATTTCTAAAATCCCAACCATAATAATCATCTATATAACCATTAGAGTCATCATCAATTCCATTATCAGGAGTCTCATTTTCGTTTGTCCAAATATTTGCAGATAAATCTTCATGGTTATAATCTACTCCGGTATCAATAACAGCTACTGTAACATCTGAAGAACCAGTTGTGGTATCCCAAGCCTCAGGAGCTTGAATTTTTGGCATTGCCCAAAGTTCATTGTAATGTTCATCATTGGGAACTGTAGAAGTTGTTTTATAGATATAGTTAGGTTGGACATATTCTACATTAGGATCATTTTTATATTTTTTTAATGTTTTTTCTAATTGATTAATTAACTCATCTTCTTCTGCACTAGAGACTTTAGGATTAAATTCTACTTTCTCTTTTTTTGTTTTTTTATCTTTTTTATAATCTTTTGAAACTACTTTCTCTTCATAAGGCAAGGTAACAATATAATAATCAAAAATCTCAGAATCTTTTTTTGATTTTGTAGAAGACTTGGCCAGTTTTTCAAATTTCTGAACATTAAGCTCTTTATTTAAATCATCCAAAGATTGTATACCCAAATTTTGAGGACTTATAGTCTGTTGTTGATCAGTTTTAATTTTATCCTTGGACTCTTTTTTAAACTTAACTATTATCTGATTAGAAACAAACTCAGCTTCAGTGTCTATAAAAATCTGAGAATCAATTACTTTGTTTAAATCCCCTTGAGCTTTAATATGCATAGAAGACAAAGAAGATATTGCAAAGTAAAAAGATGAAACAATAACAATAATAATATATATAATTAAAACAATAAGATGAATAAGAGAAGCTTTGGGATTTAGATGCCATCTGTAATACAGCTTAGATTTCATTCTAAGTTGGTTGTGAATAGGAAGAAGAGTGTTGATTTTAGTAGCTGTACTTCTTTGAATTTTATTTACTTTTTCATCAAGTTCAGAAATCTTTCTTTCTAATTCTTTTAATTTTTCTTGCCCCGAGCTTTGTCGAGGGATGTTTTTATTTTTCATTTTTGTTGTAATTTGTTATTTGTAATTTGTTATTTGTTTATTATTTGTTATTTGATATTTGTTATTTGTAATCCTATCCTCCCAAATCAACCAAATTATTTCCATGAGTTATATTCCATAAGTCCTGACCATGTAAAGTAGCAGGGGTTAGGAGAGCAGAAGGCAGATTATATACATATAAACCATAGTCACCATTGGCATTCTTTAATACAGCTATTCTGTCTTTTCTCCCTGTATCTGAATAGTCTACTCCAGCCATGGATATAACATTACTACCTCCAGGAATATTCCATAAATCTGAAGCTATAGCTGAACAAGCTTCATCAGTTGTAGGAGCATCATAAATATATAAGTTTTGATCACCAGATTCATTCTTTAATATTGCTAGCTTATCCGGACCAGAATCTGAAAGATTTACTCCACATATAGATACAGCATTACTGCCAGAAGGTATACTCCATAGATCTGAAGCTATAGGCAATTTGGCTTCAGCTCCTGAAGGCACTTCATAAATATATAAATTATAATCGGCATTTTCATTCTTTAAAACTGCTAGTTCATCCACACCATCTCCATCTGAATCTAAACCACATATAGACACAATATCATTCCCTCCTGGAATACTCCACAAGTCTGCTCCTATCTCTGAGGCTGCTTGCTGACCTGAAGGCATATTATATAAAACAAAGTCTTCATCTCCATTTGAATATCTTTTTATAACTCCTATCTTATCTCCATCTAGATAAGCTACTTTTTTAACATTATTACCTCCTGGTATATTCCACAAATCAGAATCTATTTGATTACAAACCATAGTTCCTGTTGGAGCAACATAAGAATAGAAATTATGATCTCCCTGTTCATTTTTAACATTAGTAATTTTTGGAATATATACTACTCCATTTTGAGAATCTACCCAGATGCTTTCTTCATCTGAAAAGACAGAAGTATCATAGGCAATAACTTTAATAGCATGATAGTCATTCGTAAAATATGTAGAATTCCATAAAAATTCATAAGGAGCAGATGTATCAGTAGAATACAGTGTATCATCTATATAAAACTCTACTTTTGATATGCCTACATTATCAGAAGCAGAAGCCTGAATATTTACATTTCCAGAGACTACAGCTCCACCTGAGGGCGAACTAATGGAAACAGTTGGAGGTGTAAGATCGGGAATTGAATCATTATACCCGCCAAAATCAGTTGTCCAATAGTAAAGATATGTAGAGTTATAATTATAACCCCTGCCAATTCCAATAACATTAAAATCACTGCTAAGCATATTTTCATTATGGCCAGGGGAATTCAACCAAGCACTAAAAACCGAATTTGCAGAAACATATCCAGCGGCAATATTTTCCCCTTTATATGTGTTATGTGTATAACCAGCATTCCAAATCCGATCCCAGGGAGTACGACCATCAAGACTATTATGAGAATAATAATTATTATTGGCCATATCTTGACTGTGACCTTCGGAAGCATTCGTTAAAGCAAGAGAAATGCCCAAAGGACTTCTTCCATAATTTGCACGATGATTATTAATTAGAGCAAAAAATTCCTGTTCTTCAGGTTCAAGACTAAAATTTTCAATAGGTTCTTCTGAAGATGACTGAACTATTGGTTCTTCAACTCCTTCTATATCTTTAAAAAGTGGAACATCTATGGAAGTCTTTTTATCAGAAGTTTGAACAGCTTGAGTATAATTTGTACTATTTTGAGAAAACCCAATTAAAATAAAACTAACACTTGTACAAATAATATATATAAAAAGAACAAATAAATGAGTTATTTTGCTCTTATAGTTTAGGTGCCAATTGTAATATCGTTTAGATTTAACTCTAAGGTAATTATGAAGAGGAGTAAGAGTATCCCAAGTTGAAGTTGTACTCTTTTGAATTTTATTTACTTTTTGATCTAGTTCTTCGATAATCTTTTTTTGTTTAGTCACTTTATTTATTTTTATTTCCTCGTTTTTTTTGTTTTTCATTTTCTTACCTTTTATGATAATGGTTTTTTACTTATAAAAAGCCATTAACAATTCAATTTTTAAATTTTTTTCACAAAATTATGTGAAAATTTAATTTCAATCAATTGTATTATTATACCTTAAATAAAGCAAAAAGTCAACAGTTTTAGAGTTAAAATAAAAAAATGACCATGATGGTCATTTTTTAAATTATATTTTCATTATTTTTAATTAAAAGATTTATTTAAGAACCATATCTATTTTCTGTCCAATAATATCCTCATTAAATTTATTTCCATTTGTTTCTAATATATAAAGTGCATTTTTATTTGAAACATAAGATTTACAAGGATCTTCCGCACAAGGTTCTGCATACAGAATATCTACAATTTTTAAATCAGAATCTATGAATATCATGTCTAAAGGTATTTTTGTATTTTTCATCCAAAAATCATGTCTACTCTCTTCATTAAAAATGAACAGCATTCCGCAATCATCACACAATTTGTCCCTATGCATTAAACCTTCTTGTCTTTCATTATCAGTCCTCGCCAACTCAACAATTATTTTCTCCCCATCAATCTCAACATAGTTTTCAGGTTTGTTGCCAACTATAATAATTATAATTCCAACTGTAATAATTACAATTAATGACAGCAAAACAAGTATTTTTTTCATATTCATCCTCTTAAAACTATCTAATAATGACTTTTTAATAAATTTATTCAATTTTGTCATATTACTGGTCCCTTTGATAGGCACTATTCGAACCTTGAGGTACTTGAAGAGTTAGAAAAAGTGTTTGGATAAACACCTGATTGGTGAGCCAGCCGAGCCCCGAAACGTATATCCCTTGTTATACAAGGATGAGGAGCGATAGCGACGAAAGTGCAACGACCCCTTGAGTAAATTTTGGTGTGCGTTACTTTAGAATTCTATAATGTAATTGTATTGTATTTTTTGAAAGTTGTTTTGTTTCTAATAATTCTAAATTTGTTTCAAAATCATTTTCTGCAAAAAGTTTGATGCCCTTTCCAAAAAGAAAAGGTTCAACATCTAAATATATTTCATCAACTAAACCTTTTTGTAAAAATGATGAATTTAACATTCCTCCGCCAGCAACAAGAACTTCTGAAAAACCTTTTTCTTTTAATAAGTTAAGTGCTTGTTCTGGTGAACTAACAAATTCAAAATTAGAGTTATTTTCTTTTTTATCAGAAACTACAACTGTAAATGGATTATCGATTTTTTTAAACTCCTTTTCTTGCTCCATAATCTCAAAAGTTTTTCTACCTATAATGAGATTTTTTATCTCTTTAACTTTTTCAGAAAAACTTTTCCATTCTTCATCAGACCAAGAAGTTTCATTATTTTCTTTAGCAATATATCCATTTGCAGTTATTGCCATATATAGAACAACTTTCATATTTTGCCTTCCTGATCAAATAATACTCCTGATCAGGGATAACAATCAAGTACAACTTTAGAGTTCTAGACATTATCAAGTTCGATGCCCGGCCCAGGGCATAACAAAAAAATGCCTGTCTAGCAGGCATTTAAGCGAAACTCCCTTTGATAGGCACTATTCGAACCTTGAGGATATAGTTAAGCTAGCAGAAGTGTTTGAATAAGTATATGCTGGGTGGGCTTAATTAAACACTATTCAAACTTTCTTAACCAGCAATTTTCTATATTACAGCAGTTAGAGAAGGCTATTTAAGAACGATAAAAGCTCTCTTTGATATTTTTTACCGGAAAGCGATATCTATGAGCAGAACTTAGAGGAAATAAGAAGGGCAAACTATGAGTTTGGGTACACCAAGATATTGAGAGAGAGATAAGGCTTCAGTGTTACAACCTCAATCTGTCTTTGAACCAGAGGAACCAGAGAGTTTCATAAAATAGATATTATTTGTTTGTTTTTTGCCGCTTTGCAACAGGCTTTATTAAATCTTTCTCGATAATTTCAATAGTCTTCAGTGAGCCTCTCTTAGATGCAGATTCCTTGTGAGGAAAAATATCGATCGTAATTAGAAATATAGTTTTGTTATTATGAACCACGAAGGGGATTGACTGAGCTTGATCTGACAAAGCGAATCTCAAATCATCTTCGCATGTCTTATAGATAATCAGATAGCCGAAGGGCTCATTATAATCAAGGGTATAAAGATAGATTTGATTAAAGCCTTTCGCAATATATGCAATACCTTTGCTCTGCTGGGGATTAAATATTTTCGCATCCGCAATCAAAGGATCATCAGTCCTTTGAGCGGCAATCAAGTCTACTTCACCTGATACAGATGAGGGTTCTATCGCAAAATCTAACCCCTGATCATGCAGATATTCGTATAAATGAAGAGCCAATAATTTTTCGCCTCCTTGTGTATTTTCATTCCATAGTTGGTACAAGTGCTCGCGTTGGAACCATTCGCATTTGTGCTTATAGCGTCGCAATAGGGCAAGTATAGCCCTTTGATCATCTAGTTGCTCATCTAAGTATTCGTAGAATGTTTCAAGAAACAGTGACTTAAAACTTTCAAGTGTATTGTCATGATGACTTTCATGGCTATAACCTTGCCCGATGTTGACTTCAGCCATTTGATTATCTGATTCCACGCATTTTCTAATCAGAAAATAAGAAGCTGCCGCATTCTCAAGCTCGTTATCGAAAACCAGGGCATTGCCGCCAATAATCTTTTCTGCTTCCGCTTCAGTTGAAGGATAACGACGCCCTAGATCCTCCATAATACTAGTAAGGATAGGATTATTTTTCAAAAATCTCCAGAATTGCTTAAGTTGGTAATGAAATACTTTGTACCCTGTTGAGTTTAACTTTCTTACTCGTTTTTGTAGTTTATAACGTAGATTTTGGACATATTCACTATTCATGCTTCACCTATATATTTATCTTGATATCGAAGTTGGATAGACTATCTTCAAACCCTTTGACTGCTTTTCTGAACGACCGTTCTACCTTTCGACATTCGTTCATTGTATCGTCAAGCTGAACATTTGCCTTACAGCCACGACAAATGATAATATCTCTGAGCCTTGCTTGCTTAAAGAATATTGTATTGTAAAAGCCACAATTAGGACACTGTAACTCAATTGTTAATTTGTCTAAGCTTAGCATAATAAATCAGATCTCTGGTTGGTTTTGTTGTTACTTGTCATATAGTTATTTCCCTGCTTGATCTTTTATATCTCTATAATACTGTGGGTTATCTCCAATAAAATGAATTAAATAGAATTTTGTTATTTCAACTATAAGTCTATTTCTCCAATTCTTGATTGGATTAACTACTTGACCAGCTTCTTGGATATTAAGAATCTGTATCAGATCTAAGTCTTTCAGATCTTTGTCAATTTTGTCCATATGATGTCTAGAATTTGGATTATTGAAAGTCTTGTTATAAAACCTACCAGATTGGTGTTCTAAAGGTTGCTTATCGTTTGAATACCAAATATTAATAAATCTATCGGCAAGATATTTACCCCAAGAATTGCCCCTAGTGTCCCTGTTCTCTTTTAGAATTGTTTTAGAGATTCTAATAGCCCTGGTTATTCCAGGTATGAACTTCAGGAACAATACAAAAATTATGAGAAATAGAATCTCCCATAATAGATTACTAATTACCCATTCTTTAACAAGATTAGTGTTTTGCAAAAAATCAAACATGATCAAGAACCCCAAATTTTCACTAAGTCTTTTCTATAGTAATTTGATTTTATTATGCCCCCTAAATCACAACATTACAAGAGCTCAAAGGGTATATAACATCCAGGTAAACCGTGATTAATGAGAGGCCTGAGTCTGATGTAGGTCAAAATGTCCATAAACATCAAAAAATGCCCATCTAGCAGGCATTTAAGCGAAACTCCGAGAGTCAGACTCGAACCTTTAAACCAATTAAGGCACTAGGTTATAAACCTAGTGCTCCTGCCTGCCAACACCAATGCCGCGGAGAGGACTCGAACCTCTAAACCAATTAAGGCACTAGGTCCTAAACCTAGCGTGTCTACCAATTTCACCACCGCGGCAAAATTATAATCCTTTAATTAATATTTTACCATTCTATCAATTTATTACACTATATTCTAATACACAGTGATATAATCTTTCATATCTTCAAACTTTTTCTCCCCTATTCCTCTAACATTCTTAATATCTTCAATTGAATTAAATCTTCCATTAGTTTTGCGGTAATCAATAATTTTTTGGGCTGTCACTTCACCTATTCCAGACAATGTATCTAATTCACTTATAGAAGCTGCATTAATATTAATTTTTCCTTCTGAAGAACTTTCAGAAGAACCTAGTACTTCCTGTATTGTTCCTCCTTTTGTTGGTACAATGATTCTTTGTTCATCAATAAGTTTTGATGCTAAACTTACCTCTATTTTAGACAAATCTGCATCTTCTTTTGGACGAGCAGCCAAAATAGCATCTTCTACTCTGTCACCTTGAGAAAAAGTATAAACACCTGGAGATTCTACTGCTCCTTCTATATCCACCTTAATCTCTGTATTATTTTCAACATTTTCAGCTTCTTTAATTTCAATAGGCTCTGGCTTTTGATAGGAAAATAAAATTATTCCTCCACCTATTAAAATCAATATTATCAAAAAAATTCCTATTTGAGTCTGATATTTTTCAATAAATTTCATAAAAATTCTATAAATCTTTTCTTAATAACTCTTTTATCCTAATAAACTAATTCCCTAATCAACTTATTAATTATTTCTCTAATATTTCTGTATAAAAATCACCTTCATATCTTCAAATTTTATCTTTTTTATACTCTTTGTATGATTAAAACTGTCAGGGAAACTTCTTTTTTTACTGCAACTATATATTAAAATTCCATTATCTTTTAGTACTTCAGCTAGATTTTTAATTATATTTAAATTCAATTCTTTCTCAGGTAAAAAAACAAAAATCAAATCATATTTGGATGTTACAATCTTGGAAAATTCTGCCGCTGTAACTTCAAAAACCCTGACTTTTCCAAAAGAACCTAATTGATTTAATTGTTTTCTAATCAAATTACACCTTTTTGAATCAGATTCTACAAATTCTACTTTCCCTGCCCCTTTTTTAAAACTAGCAATTCCAAATGATCCGTCTGAGTAAATATCTAAAACTTTACTGTTTTTAACTTTTGGAATTATTTGAGAAAAAATCTTTTGTTTAATTTCAACAGGAATTATTATTCTCTTTTCCTTTTCTTCTGAAGTAACCATAGATTCTTTTCCTTATAAGTCGAATTTAGTGTATATTTTACTCTAAATGTCGAATTGTTACAAACTTTTCTATTTCAGAGACTAATTTTGGATATTTTTTTAATTTAGGATCTTTTTTTAATATTTTTTCCGCTTCACTTTTGGCTATTTTTATCAAATCTGCATCTTGTAAAGAAGCCATTTTTAAATCAGGAATCCCATGTTGACGCATACCATATACTTCTCCAGGACCTCTTATTTTTAAATCTACTTCAGCCAATTTAAATCCATCATACGATTTAACTAATGCATTAAGTCTTGCAAAAATCTTCCTTGATCTGAATTCACAAAACATAAAACAATAAGATTTAAATTTTCCTCTGCCAACACGCCCTCTAAATTGATGTAATTGTGCCAAACCAAATCTATCAGCTCCTTCAATAACCATTACTGTTGCATTAGGAATATCAATTCCAACCTCTATAACTGAAGTAGCAACTAAAATATCTATTTTTTTCTTTACAAAATCACGCATTATCTTTTCTTTTTCTTTTGATTTAAACCTACCATGCATCATTCCAATATTTAAATCAGGAAAAATATCCTTGGATAATTTCTCATATTCCAAATTTACTGATTTCACTCCCAATATATCCGATTCTTCAATTAAAGGACAAATAACAAAAACTTGTCTTCCTTTTGATATTTGCTCTTCTATAAACTTATAAGCCTTATCTCTTTCTTTTGGTTTTACAAGACGAGTTTCAACTTTTTCTCTTCCTGGAGGAAGTTCAGAAATGATGGATAAATCTAAATCACCATATAAAGCTAGAGCTAGCGTACGGGGAATAGGAGTTGCTGTCATTGTAAAAAGATGAGGATTAAATTCATCTCCTGACCTTTCCCGTAAACCGGCTCTTTGAGCAACTCCAAATCGATGTTGTTCATCAATTACTGCTAAAGCTAATTTTTTAAAATTAATTTCTTCCTGGATTAAAGCATGAGTTCCTATAACTAAATCTACTTCACCTTTTTTTACCCATTCTTTGATTTTTTCTTTCTCTTTCTTTTTAGTGCTTCCAAGAAGTAATGCAATTTTTATCCCATATGGTTTTAGATAAGAATTAATCTTTTTGTAATGTTGTTGTGCCAAAATTTCTGTTGGAACCATGAAAGCTGTTTGAAAACCATTTTTAATTACATTAAGTATAGCTATAACTGCTACAACAGTTTTTCCAGAACCCACCTCCCCCTCCAAAAGTCTGTTTGAAGGAATTGGTTTTTGTAAATCCTTTAATATTTCCCAAGCTGCTTTTTTTTGACCCAAAGTTAAATCAAATGGTAAAGAAGAAACAAATTTCTTTATTAATTTTTCGTCAAATTTACAAGCTTTACCTTTTCCTTTCTGCCAATCAATTTTTTGTTTTAAATGATTAATTTGAATTAAAAAAAGTTCATCAAAACTGAGTCTTTTTTTTGCTTTTTTTAGTATATTGTGATTTTCCGGAAAATGAATTTGTCTCACTGCCTTAGATAATTCCAGTAAATTTTGAGATTTTTTTACCTCTTCTGGTAGATAGTCTTTTATTTGTTCTACTAAATGCAACAGAGATTTAATTTTAAACCGAAGCCAACGAGAAGTTACTCCTTCTGTCTCTGAATAAACAGGTACAATTCTTCCTGAATGAGTTAAATTCAAGGTGTCAGAAGGATCAAATGTATTAGAGGTGTCACTGGTTTCTTTATTTGATTTTTTTAAGTCTTTGTTAATAACTTCATAGATAGGATTCTGAAAAATTAATTTTCCTTTATCTTCCTGTGCTTTTCCAGAAAATATAACTTCATAACCTGATTTAAGACTTCCAGTCAAATAAGGCTGTCTATACCAAATAGCTTTTATAGTTCCAGAATTATCTGCTATAGTTGCTATAGTAATCATCATTCTCTTTTTATATGTTCTTTGATTTTTAATTTCCCGAATAGTTCCATAAATTGTGGTTATTTCTTTTAATTGTATTTTATTTATTGGCGTGATTTTACTGAAATCATTATATTTTCTAGGAAAATAAAAAAGAAGATCCTCGACAGATTTAATGCCCAGGTTTTGTAATTTTTCTAAATATTTTTCACCCACTCCGGTGAGCTTTGAAACAGGAGTAGAAAGATCCATAATATTATCAAAATTTCTAATTCCTAATTGACCTAATGTCTAATAAATGCAAAATGTAAAATTGTCTATTTATTTTGTCATTAGTTATTGATTAGTTTACTCACTAAGTGAGCTTAATCCATTCACTGCAAGTGAGAAATTTGATTAATCATTAGTAATTAATAATTGGTCATTTTCATTTAATTATCTTTATCTTCACAAACTTCCTCTTCCCTACCTGAATAATCATACAATCATATGTGCAAATTTTGGCTTTTATATCAACAATTTTAGCGTTATCAACTTTTACACCACCTTGGGTGATCAATCTCCGTGCTTCTGATTTAGAGGAAGCTAACTTGCAAATTGTAAGCAAGTCGATAAGATTGTCACAAGCTTTAGGTACTTTTACTTCCGGAATTTTACTTGGTTTTTCTTTCCTGGCAAATATTCTTTTAAATTCGTTCTGGGCTTTTTCAGCTTCTTTCTCTCCATAATAAAGTTTAACAACTTCATAAGCCAAACGAATCTTGGTATTTCTGGGATTTTTTCCCTCTTTTATTCCTTTCTCAATCCTTTTTATAGAACCCATTGGAACTCTAGTACACAAAGTTAAATATTTTATGATTAATTCATCGCGAATGGACATCAATTTTCCATATATCTGATCTGATTTATCTGTAATATTTATTACATTATTCAAAGACTTGCTCATTTTTTGACCATCTGTTCCTTCTATTAAAGCCAAAATCATAACTTGCTGGGGGTTCTTTTTATAGGCCTGCTGAATTGTTCTGCCTGCCAACATATTAAATGTCTGGTCAGTGCCTCCTACTTCTATATCGGTTTTTGTTGCAACAGAATCATACCCTTGCATTAAAGGATAAATAAACTCTTGAATGCCAATTGTTTTTCCTTTTTTAAATCTATCTTTAAAATTTTCTCTTTCTATCATCTTAGCAACTGTAAAATGAGAAGCTAATTTTAATACATCATTAAAAGACATAGAAGAAAACCAAGAACTATTATATACAAATTCTGTCCTGTTAATATTTAAAATTTTACCTATTTGTTCTTTATAGGTCTTCATGTTTCTATCTACTTCTTTTTTAGAAAGCTGTCTTCTTTCGGCCAGTTTATCTGAAGTATCGCCTATTTGTCCTGTAAAATCACCAATAATCAAAACAATTTGATGACCTAAATCTTGAAATTCCTTCAATTTTAGCAAAGGTACTGATGTGCCCAAATGAATATAAGGGGAAGTAGGGTCAATACCAAATTTCACTCTTAATTTTTTCCCTGATTTCAACTTCTTTTCCAGGTCTTTCCTGACAATTACCTCTTCCACTCCTCGAGTTAAAAGTTGTTTTAAATTAGCCTTCATAAAAACCCTTAATATTACTCAATTTTAAAACTTTCAATAACCTTTTCCGCAATAGGTTCCAATTTTGCAGAATATTCAGTGCTAAATCTAATTACAAAAATATACATATATCCTTCATTTGGAGGTGGGCCAATTAAAGAAATCTCTTTTAATTTATTACCATCGCCTATTTCTTCTATATCATAAACACTAACCATTTTGTAAAAATCCCTATCATTAATTTTAACTATATCATTAAACTCAAAATCAATAGGTGCACCCATTTCTTTATAAGTTGAGATTTGTTTATCCATTCCTTCCTTAAACTCGTCAAAAGATATATCAACTTCCTCCAGAAATTCTTCTTTTTGAATATTACATATTATCTTTCCCTCTGTGAATTCTTCTTTATTAGAAAAATATATTAGAATATTTTTAGCTGTTTCATCAATCCATTCTTTTTTATATTCTTCATCACTCCCAAAAGAATCCTCAGGGAAAATATCAAGTATATCTTCTTTTATTTCATCCTCTGACAATTCTTTCCAAGAAGCAGGATGGGAAAAGCTAAAACCATTTTCAGAATCTGTATATTTAACCATTCTGTTAGGCAACCAGAAAAAATATAAAGCTGCTGCCGTTCCTCCTATTATTACTACTAAAAAAACAGATATTAAAACTGTTTTCCAGGGAAATTTTTTGGGCTCATCTTCAGTGATAAACTCTTTTGAAGGCATGCGCGAAGATTGCTCTTCCCCTGTATTTTGAGAATCCTCTGATGATTTAATTCCGTCTAAATGTTTTTCCTGTTGAGATTCATATTCAGGAACCTTCATCTTCATTTCATATTCTGAATCTTGTTTTACTTCTTCTGGGATGGGATTTTCTATTGTTTTTTCACACTTAGTGCACAAATATTTACCCTTAGTTTCCCATAATTTTGAACCACAATTTGGACATTTCATAAAACACTCCTTTCATTAATACAAGTATATCATAAATAAATATAATTTTTGAATCTTTTTATTTTGACAGTCCATATGTTATTTAATTAGTTGTCAAAAAGTATTAAATTTTAAAAATTCACTTTAATTGATTTTGAAAAAATATTCTGATATAATTTAGATTGATTTAATATAAGGTAAACAATATGTCAGATTACAAAAAATCTAAATATATGGCAAAAATAAGCCAACTTAGATCACCTAGAAAAGTGGGTGTTTTAAAAAATTTCAAGAGGTTTCTTACTTGGAGAAATTTTAAAAGAGTTGTTTTATATTTTGGGGTTGGTTCCTTATTATTTGTAATTCTGCTTTTTGCCTGGTTTGCTAAAGACTTACCTTCGCCTAACAAGATTAATGCCCGAACTATTGTACAATCAACTAGAATTTTTGACCGTGAAGGTAATCTTTTATATGAAATTCATGGCGACAAAAAAAGAACTTTAATTGAATTCGACCAAATACCTCAATATATTAAACATGCTACTGTTGCTATTGAAGACAAGGACTTTTTCAAACATCATGGTTTCGATGTTCGAGGAATTGCCCGAGCAGGTGTATATAATGTCACACACAAACAAAAAATGCAGGGTGGAAGCACCATTACTCAACAGTTTGTAAAAAATGCTATTTTAACTCCAGAAAGAACTTTTTCCAGAAAAATTAAAGAATTAATTCTTTCTATTGAAATTGAAATGATATATTCCAAAGATGATATTATGAAAATGTATCTTAATGAAATTCCTTATGGCTCAAATGCTTATGGAGTTGAAGCGGCTGCCCAAACATTCTTTGGAAAAAATGCAAAAGATTTAAATCTTCCTGAATGCGCCACTTTAGCTGCATTACCAAAAGCACCCACTTATTACTCACCATATGGAACTCATACTGATGAACTTATGGTAAGAAAAAATATTATTTTAGACAAAATGGCAGAACAAGGGTATATAACCATTGAAGAGGCGGAGGGTGCAAAAGCAACAAAAGTTGTCTTTTCCGAACGAAGAGAAAGTATATCTTCTCCTCATTTTGTAATGTATGTAAGAGAATTGCTTGTTGAAGAATATGGAGAAAAAATGGTGGAAGAAGGCGGATTAAAAGTAACTACAACGCTAGATCCTTCAAAACAAGCTATAGCTGAAGAAGTAGTAACAAAATATGGCGACAAAAATGTAAGAGCATACGGAGCTTCTAATATGGCCTTGACATCTATTGATCCAAAAACTGGTCAAATTTTAGCTATGATAGGCTCCAGAGATTATTGGAATAAAGATATTGACGGCAATGTAAATGTTACAACCCGTGACCGTCAGCCAGGATCATCTATGAAGCCTTATATATATGCTGCAGCCTTTGAAAAAGGTTATACACCTGATACAACATTATTTGATTTGAATACTGATTTCGGTAATAATTACAAACCAAAAAATTATGATTTAAGCCAATCAGGTGCAGTTTCAATGAAAGACGCCTTAGCACGTTCTTTAAACATTCCTGCTGTAAAAACTTTATATTTAGCAGGAATGGACGATGCTTTAAATATGACTCATAAAATAGGAATTACAACATTAAATGACCCAGATAGATATGGACTGTCTTTGGTTTTGGGCGGTGGCGAAGTAAAACTCCTAGAACATAATGCAGCTATGTCCACATTTGCCTCAGAAGGTGTACAACACGAAAAAACACCTATTTTAAAAATTGAAGATTCCCAAGGAAAAGTTTTAGAAGAATATAAAGACAAAGGAGAAAAAGTATTAGATGAAAATGTTGCCAAAGCAATAAATGATATCCTTTCCGATAACAATGCTAGAGCACCAGCCTTTGGTTCCTCATCATCTTTAAGATTATCTCGCCCAAATTGTGCCAAAACAGGAACTACTGAAGAATATAGAGATGCTTGGACTGTTGGTTATACTCCTAATTTATCTTGTGGAGTTTGGGCAGGAAACAATGATAATACAAAAATGTCTTCAGGAGCTGCTGGAATTTATGCTGCTGCTCCAGCATGGCATGAATATATGGAAAAAGCTTCAGAAGGAATGCCTATTGAAGATTTTAATAAATCTTATAAATTAAAAGGAAGTAATAGTGATAAAAAAATCATTCTTGGTAAAACAGGCAAAGGAGAAAAGATTAATATTTGTACCGTATCCGGAAAAAAAGCAACTGATCAATGCCCTTCAGATGCTGTTCAAGAAAAAGAATTCTCTGAAGGACATTGTATTCTACATTATGTCGACAGAGAAAATCCTTTGGGACCTGTTCCGGAAAATCCCCAGAATGACGATCAATATGATAATTGGGAAAATCCAGTAAAAACCTGGGCATATAGTCATGGTGGGGGTAATTATGCACCAGATGAGAATTGTGATATCCACACAAGCGGCAATAAACCTACTATTTCTATCACATCTCCTGCAAATGGAACAACTGTAAGTAATCCAATTACAATTTCTGCCAGTGTTAATGCTCCTTTGGGGATAAATAGAGTAGAATTTTATTTTGATAGTACAATAATAGCTACTGATTATATTTCTCCTTATGGAACTTCTTATATAACCACAACAACTGGGATTCATAATCTTACTGCTAGAATATATGATAAAGGCAATTACTCTGCTGAAGATAAAATAAAAATAAAAGTTTCCGCTGACACTTCAGATCCTACTGTTCCTTCTTGGCTTACTGCAACCCCAATAAGCAAGGTTCAAATTAATCTGTCTTGGGGAGCTTCTACTGACGATGTAGGGGTAGATGGATATAAAATAGAAAGATCAATGGGTGGTCCTTGGACACAAATAGATGCTGTCTCTGGCACTTCCTATTCTGATACTGGTCTCCTATCAGGTACTGTTTATACTTACAGAGTAAGAGCCTATGATGCTGCTGGAAATAATAGTAATTATTCTGCTCCTGCCCCCGCCACCACTTTCCCTTAATTGGAATAATAATACTTATATTTTTAATATTTATTCTATTGAAACCACCTAATTAAATTTCTAATCAGGTGGTTTTTTTGTGTCTAAAAACCTTGACTTTTTGCCTATTTTAAGGTATAATTAGATAATTATATTAAAAAATATAATCACAAATTACTTAATTACGCTGGAGCGGAGCGGAAGCACTAATTAGATAATTATATTAAAAAATATAAACAGAAATTTATTTAATAGTTCGACAGGCTCACTACAGATTACACTGGAGCGAAGTGGAAGTAATAGTTAAATAATTATAATTTTAAAGAAAAATAAAACTATGAAAAATAAACTTAAAAATAAAGCATTATATCAAAAATTAGAAAAAATATTAAAAGAAGCTCAGACAAGTCCTTTAGATAAAGATAAAATGAAAAGAAAAGAAAAACGTAAAAAAGAAAAACTTTAAAAATATTAAAATAAAATTTATACATTTTTATATATAATCACCATTGATGATTATTTTTTTATTAAAACTCTTGACTTTTTTTATATATTTGTTATAATTTTATATTCTTTAAAAATTTTATATTTCAACAAAAAAAACCAACTATACAGAAGGGGGTGAGGCTTAGAAAGGTGCGATAAATCTTTATTTTTGCATGACTTTTCAAGTAATTGATGAACCAGCAGTCTAACCAGGAGGGAAAAATGACGTATATTGTAGATGATAAAGGAATTATCCTAACAAAACGTGAAATTGCAGAAACTAAGAAAGAAAATGAGACCCCCAGAGAACAGAAATAATTCGACCCATATACCCAACCTCTTCTGTATAAAACAAAAAACTCCCACGCCTATTTTAAATTAAAATATGCAGAAGGGGTTGGGGACCGAAATTTTTTAATATTATATTAAAACATTTCGGTTTTTTTTTATTTTTTGGAAATGAATGGATTATTTTTTATATAAAATCGCCAGGGGTGATGTTTGGAATTTTCAGCATAGTCAACCCCAACTCGGGCAGTTTTTATAATATCTTTTGAAATAATCTTCTCTCCCCTATCCTCAATCCATAATCTTTTTGAATTTACTAAATCTTCACCATTTAATTCTTTATCAATTTTCATCCATCTACATAACTTTCCTGGTCCGTTTGTCTTCTTGATATCTATAGATTCTAAAGCTCTAATTAAAACAGCTGCGGGAAATCCTTTCTTTTCTGTTACTATATTCAAACAAAAATACATTCCATAAATCATATAAACATAAGTAAGCCCTGCTTTTTCAAACATTACTTCATTTCTTTTTGTCTTGCCACGACAAGCATGACAAGCATCATCATCCTGGCCAATATATGCTTCTGTCTCAACAATTATCCCTGTTTCTATCCTCTGACCTATTTTTCTAACCAAATACTTTCCTAAAAGTTCTTGAGCAACCTTCAGAGTATCCTGATTATAAAAACTTCTAGGAAGTTTTTTTGTTTTCAATTTATTCTCCAAAATAATATAAACAATAAAGCGACCTTCAAGGCCGCCTAATATCTCTTATCTTTTATTTTACATATAATAAACATAATATATTAAAACTAAAATTACTGTTGGCCCTAAAACTAAAACCACCCAAAACATTTTATTTAATATTTTATCCAACTTTTTATCTTTAATAATAGATTTTTGATCCATACTATCCTTTTTTTTAAATAATAAAGGTATATTCTATGCCAGTTTTATTTTTTCTTTTTTAACAACTCCCTTTGGCGCTACAAAGACCATTTTGCCGGCAACAGTCTGAAAAATTCTGGTTACTTCACATTTTACTGTCTCGCCTATATATTTATCTCCTCCTTCTATAACAATCATTGTTCCATCCTCCAAATACCCTATTCCTTGTCCTTTCTCTTTTCCTTCTTGAATAACCTTTACCTGTAATTTTTCACCTGGTAATACTACTGTTTTTATAACATTATTCAACTCATTAATATTCAAAACTTTTACTTTTTGAATTTCAGCGACACGGTTTAAATTATAATCAGTAGTTAAGATTTTTCTTCCTCTTTTTTTAGCTAATTTAACCAACTTAGAATCTACCTTGGAAATTTTTGGAAAATCATCATCAATAATTTGAACTTCAACATCAGATTTTTTGGACAAAGTATTTAAAATCTCTAATCCCCTTCTTCCTCTATTGCGTCTTAAAGGTTCTCTAGAATCAGCAATTTTTTGCAATTCATCTAAAATAAAACGAGGAATAATTAATGTTTCAGAAATAAATCCAATTTTAGCAATATCTTCAATTCGACCATCAATTAAAACACTGGTATCTACAACAATTCCTTTTTCTTTTTTTTCTTCTTTTTTTGTCTTATCTTTTTTATCTTTTTCTTTTCTAAACCGATCACCAAATTCCATAACTCCTGAGAAGAAATCGTTAAAACCAGAAGATATTTTCTCTTTTTTAGCTAAAAGTAAAGTAGTTCCGGCAATAGCCAAAAGAACACTAACTACTAATGGAAGCCATTGTCCTAAACCACCAGGTAATCTGGACAAAGGAATGCTAAATAAAGCTCCTACCAAAAGTCCTAAAATAACTCCGGTTATAATAGTAAAAAAAGTGCTTAAGGAAACCTGAACTAATTTTTTAGTAAAATAAAGAACAATGATAATGAAAAAGATAATTAAAGCAATGAGATAATAGATAAACATAATAATTCTCCCTTCAAATAAAAAAATAAATTGATAAATATGATAAAAATGTAAAGTGCCTGCCTACCGTCAGGCAGGCAAAATGACAATAAAAAGTTTAAATAAATAAGAAATATTTAATTTTTAATCTATCCAGAAAGTGCTATTTTAATAGCTTGTTTTAAATCTTGAGCTTTTAACACTTTAATCTTTCTTTTTGAACCTTCTAACCTAGTACTTTGAGGAACTAAGACTTTTTTAAACCCCAATCTTTCTGCCTCAATAATCCTTAATTCTGAATGGAAAACTGTCTTCAATTCCCCTGATAAACCTACTTCTCCAAATGTAACAAGATCAGAATCAATAGGTTTATCTTTATAAGCTGAAGCTATTGCCAAACAAATTCCCAAATCCAAAGCTGGTTCAGAAATTTTAAAACCACCAGAAACATTACAATAAACATCTTGATTTGCAAGTTTCAATTCTGCTCTTTTTGTTAAAACTGCCAAAAGAAGTTGGAGACGATTAAAATCTATACCAGAAGCTGTTCTTTTGGGATAACCAAAAGAAGTTGTTGAAGTTAAAGCTTGTAATTCTACCAACAAGGGTCTTGTTCCTTCCAAACTAGCTGCAATTACTGAACCAGAGGCAGAAGCTCGCTCTTCTATTAAAACTTTTGATGGATTTTTTACCTCGTAAAATCCTTTTTCTTTCATTTCAAAAATGCCAACTTCTGAAGTAGGTCCAAACCGATTTTTAATATTTCTCAACATCCGATAAGTATGATATTTTTCTCCTTCTAAATATAAAACAACATCAACTAAATGTTCTAAAACTTTTGGACCAGCAATACTTCCAGCTTTAGTTACATGGCCAATTAGAAAAACAGGAATTTTCTTTTCTTTGGCCATCTCTGTAAGTTTTAAAGAACAAAAATAAACTTGAGGAACTGTACCCGCTTGTGAAGTAATCTCTTGAGAATATAGTGCCTGAATAGAATCAATAATGGCTAAAGCAGGTTTTTGTTTTTCTATTGTATAAATTATTTGATCAACATTCGTCTCAGGTAATATCAAGAGGTTGCTGGAAGAAATACCCAATCTGTCTGCACGAAGTTTAATCTGTCCTGACGATTCTTCACCAGAGACATATAGGGTGGTTAGTGGTTTATGGTTTGTGCCTAGTGATACCAAATTACTACAAACCTGTAATAACAATGTAGACTTGCCGATTCCTGGATCACCTGCTAATAAAACCACTGATCCTGGTACGATTCCCTGATTACTCTCTTTACCTCCCAGTACCCTATCAAATTCAGAAATACTTGATGGAATTCTTTTAAATTTATCAGTGGAGATTTTATCTAGTGCTTCAGCAATAGTTATTTTTTTAAAATCCTTGCTACTTAACTTTTTCTTTCCAGTAGGAATTACAGTTTCTACTAGACTATTCCAATTTCCACATTGTGAGCATTTTCCCATCCATTTAGGAAAAGAACCCCCACAATTTTCACATATATAAATTAAATTTTTAGACATAATAGCTTTTATTACTTAATTGTTATTTTTCTTTTTATTGGTTCTAACTTTATATTTTCTTTTTCTCGTATTACTTTTACATTTTCCCCTTCTGAAAAATCACCAGATAGTAATCCTTCAGCCAAAGGATCTTCTATTAAAACCTGAATTACTCTTCGCAGAGGCCTTGCGCCATTTTCTGGATCAAAACCTCTTTCTGCCAAAAGATTCTTAGCTTTAGGAGAAAATTTCAATATTATTTTCTTTTCTTCTAATCTTTTTTGTAAATCTAAAAGTTGCAAATTAACAATTTTTCTTATTGCTTTTTGATTAAGAGGTTTAAAAACAACTATTTTATCCAATCGATTTAAGAATTCCGGTCTAAAAACATTTTTTACCTCTGTTAATACTTTTTCTTTAATTCTATGATAACTTTTGTCCATTTCTTCCTTTTGATTCTTTTTTGCTATTTGAAATCCTATTTTAGCTTCACGATTTAATTCCCTCAAACCAATATTGGAAGTCATAATAATTACTGTATTTTTAAAATCAACTTTCTTTCCTTTAGCATCAGTTAAACATCCATCTTCCAAAATCTGTAGAAGTATATTAAATACATCCGGATGAGCCTTTTCTATTTCATCTAATAAAACGACAGAGTAAGGTTTGCGTCTTACTGCCTCAGTCAATTTACCACTTTCTTCATATCCTACATATCCAGGAGGAGCACCAACAAGTCTTGAAATATTGTGCTTTTCCATAAATTCAGACATATCAATTTTTATTAGAGAATCTTCTGATTCAAAAATCTTAAAAGCTAATGTTTTAGCTAATTCTGTCTTACCCACCCCAGTAGGACCTAAAAAAATAAAAGAACCTAAAGGACGTTCAGGGTCTGAAATACCCATTCTCCCTCTTCTAATACATTTAGCTACATTATTTACAGCTTCATCTTGACCTATAATTCTTTGTTTTAAAATATTTTCTAACTTGAGCAAATTTTCCATTTCCGTTTTTATCAAACGAGTTATAGGAATTCCTGTCCAAGAAGCAACTACTTCTGCAATATCTTCAGCAGTAATTTCAATTTTTTTACTTTCTTTTTCTTTAGTTTTACCCATACGTATACGTTTAGATTCAGCTTTCATTTTCTCTTCATGGTCTCTAAGTTTTGCTGCTTCTTCATAATTTTGTTCAGATACTGCTTTTTCTTTTTTAGAAATTATTTTTTTGATTTTTTCCTGTATTTCTTTAATCCCGCTGGAAGGATGCTTAAATTTAACCCGAACTTTTGAGGCAGCTTCATCTATTAAATCTACTGCTTTATCCGGTAAGAATCTATCTGAAATATATCTTTTAGAAAACTTAGCAGCTGCTTCAATAGCATTATCTGTAATAATAATTTTATGAAAATCTTCATAATTCTTCCTGATTCCCTTTAATATATCAATTGTCTCTTCTATCGTATTTTCTTCAACAATTACTGGTTGAAATCTTCTTTCTAAAGCTGCATCTTTTTCAATATATTTTCTATATTCATCTTGTGTTGTTGCACCAATACATTGTAATTCCCCTCGAGATAAAGATGGTTTTAGAATATTGGCAGCATCTAAAGCTCCTTCAGCAGCACCAGCACCAACAACAGTATGTACTTCATCAATAAATAAGATTACATTTTTTGTTCTTTTTACTTCCTCAATTACCTTTTTTATTCTATCTTCAAATTCTCCACGATATTTTGTTCCTGCAATCATAGAAGCCAGATCTATTACTAATAATCTTTTTCCAATCAAATTTTCAGGCACATTTCCTTCTACAATTTTTTGAGCTAAACCTTCTACAATAGCTGTTTTACCCACTCCTGGTTCACCTAAAAGAACTGGATTATTTTTAGTGCGACGATTTAAAATTTGAATTACCCGCTCAATTTCTTTTGATCTTCCAATAGTAGGATCTAGTTTTCTTTTTTTAGCTTGTTCAACTAAATCAGCACTAAAATAATCTAAAGCTGGGGTCTTTTTTTTATTTTTTACTTGTGGAGATGAAAATTTTAATCCTGTAGGAATCATTCTATCCTTTATTTCATTTTCTTCTGAAGCTGATTTTTTAAATAAACCTTCAATAGAAGATCTTATTTTATCAGGATTTACTTTAATACTTTTCAAAATAACATAACAAGCTGAATTTTTTTGAGATAGCAATCCTAAAAGCAAATGTTCTGTGCCTATATAAAAATGATTATATTTTCTGGCCATATCGACAGCAATTTCTATTGCTTTTTTAGCATGTAAAGAAAGTCCTTTTTTTGTTTTTGTCTCAACAATTCCTCCTGGAGTAAAATCTAAAACTAAATAAAGTTTTTCTAAATCTACTCCAAAACTACCTAATATATCAGCTCCCAGACTTCTTTTTTGAACTAGAATACCTAAAAGCAAATGTTCTGTGCCTATATAAGAATTACCCAATTTCTTGGCTTCTTTTTGAGCCGCAATTAAGGCTTTTTTAGCATTTGCAGTAAATTTATCAAATTGTTTATATTCTTTTGAGTTCATATTAAAACCCCCATTTTTAACAAAATTTAAAATTATTTCTTCTTCTCTTCTTTTTTTTCAGTTTCAGATTTTTCTTTCTTCTCTTCTTTTTTTGTCTCCTTTTTCTTCTTCACTTTTTCTTGTTTCTTTATAGGTTGTTTTTTATCCTCTTTAACTTCAGTTTCTTTCTTCTCTTCTTTTTCTCCTTCTATATCAATTTTCCAGCCTGTAAGCCTGGCAGCTAAACGAACATTCTGTCCTTCTTTCCCAATAGCTAAAGAAAGCTGATCTTTTGGTACAAATATTTTTGCTTCTTTTTTTTGTTTATTGACTTTTATATCAGAAACTTTTGCTGGTGATAGCGCATTAGCTATATACTTATCCACATCAGAATCCCATAATACTATATCAACTTTTTCATTGCTTAACTCAGCTATTATTGCCTGAGCTCTGGTGCCTCTTTGTCCAACACAGGAACCTACTGGATCAACTCCTTCTTTAGAAGAACTTACTGCTACTTTAGAACGAAATCCAGCCTCACGAGCAATAGATTTTATCTCAACTGTTTCAGCTAATATTTCCGGGACTTCTAATTCAAACAATCTTTTAATAAAACCAGGGTGAGCACGAGACAATGTGATTTGCGAACCTTTATTAGACTGTTCAACGCTTAAAATAAAAACTTTAATTCTCTCGCCAATATAATACTTTTCTCCAGGAATCTGTTCTGAAGGAAAAATTATTCCATATGTTCTTCCAATATCCACTATTACATTTCTCCCCTCCATTCTTTGAACTACACCAGTTAATAAAGTATTTTCTTTATCTTTATATTCATTATAAATCAAATCACGTTCAGCTTCCCGGATTCTTTGAATAATAACTTGTTTAGCTGTCTGAGCAGCTATTCTTCCATAATCAGATGGGGTTTGTTCAATTTCCACTTTATCTTCTATCTTTATATCTTTTTTACTTTTCTTTGCTTCAGATAAAGAAATTTGTGTAAATTCATCTTCTATCTTCTCTACAACTTCTTTAATAATAAATACTGAAACATCACCTGTTTTTTCATCAATTTTTACTTTAACTTCCTGATTTTTCTGACCATAATCTTTCCTATAAGCAGCGGCTAAAGCTGCTTCAACGGTAGAAACAACCACATCTTTTGGTAAATCTTTTTCATCACATATTTGATTAATAGCAGCCATAAATTTCGTTTGAGTCATATATTTTCTCCTTTATTTCCTCTGATGGACATCGGAGGAACAAGCCATTCTAATCACCTATGGCGACTGAAAATAGGCCTTTAGTCAAAACAAAGTGGGCTCATACCCACTTTAATTTAAACCATTCTGCATTAAAAATAACATTTTTAAAACAAAAAGTCAAGAGTAATTCCTCTCCACAGCGTTTTTTATTAAATTTATTCTTTCAATCTTTCCTTTTATATCCATTTCTACTGCAACTACATCAATTCTCCAAAAAACATTTTCTTCTTTTTTCTTATTTAAATAATATTCTGCTGTTCTAATTATTTTATATTGTTTGCGTTTATCCACCATTTCCTCTGGAGAACCAAATCCCAAGCCTGTTTTTGACTTAACTTCAATAAAAACAAAAAAATTATCTTCATGGGCAATAATATCAATTTCTCCAATACTACATTGAAAATTCCTTTCAATAATTTTATAACCTTGATCTTTTAAATATTCTGTTGCTAAATTTTCAACTTCCTGCCCTATTTCCCTCGTATTTCTCATATTTTATCTCCTATTAATAGTTTTTGAATAGGAGCATAAGACTTTCTGTGAATTTCACATGGACCTAATTTATTTAAAGCATCTTTATGTTTTGGAGCAGGATATCCTTTATTGTTTTTAAAATCGTAATGAGGATACTTACTATGATAATTTATGAGCAACCTGTCTCTAGTTACCTTGGCAACAATTGAAGCACAGGCAATAGACAAAGATATATTATCTCCGCCTATAATAGTTTCACATTCTATCTCTTTTATATAATTCCAATTTCCATCTAATAAAACATAATCTGGTTTAATATGTAAATTTTCTAAAACTCTCTCACCTGATAATTTTATGGCATAAGACAAACCTAATTCGTCAATTTCTTCTTCTGTTACCTGTCCAATGCCAATAGATTCTGCTATTTTATATATTTTTTTAAAATAATCTTCTCTTTTCTCTGGAGTTAATAATTTAGAATCCCTTATTTTGTACAATCTTTTATCTTTTGGCAATATTACTGCTGCAGTAACCAAAGGACCTGCCCAGGATCCCCTTCCCACTTCATCAACCCCAGCTATTAAATTATAGCCTTTGGAGATAAAACTCTTTTCTATTTTTGTATGAGGAACAATATTTTTCATTATTTCTCCTAAAATCTCACTGTAGGCGCTAAATTTCAACCTCTATTTTACTATTATATTCTATTTGTATAAAAAATACACAATAAATTTATAAAAGAATAAAAAAAGAGACCCTTTATAGTGTATATCAGTGCTAAAGCACTGGGGTCTCACACTTAAATATATTTTATTATCAAGATCAAGGATAATCGGGTAAAATCCTACAAGGTTGATAAACCTTTGTTGATATTCCTTCACCATTATTATCCAGATAATCCTGTATATCTTTTCTTGTTATTGAATGTTTAAATTCCTCTACACTTATCTTATCCAAATTATTTACCTTACCATTACTTAATTCCTTAATTCCTTCTTTATTTAACAGTAAAACCAGATAACCATCATAACAAGAACAACTTATTGCAATTTGTCTCCTACCAAAATCCTCCAACATCTCTGTGTCCATTCCTGCTCCACAAGATACCAAAGCAAACATGCGATTTTTTGAATCACACTTAAAACAATGCTTTCCATATCCTTCCTCACAACTATCTTTCATTTTGAATCATTCCCTTTTCAAAATTTCTCTGAAAAATTTTTACTCCATCTATATGTATTTCCTTTGATTCTTTTACAGACTGAAGATTGCCACATATTCTATGAAAGCAAAAAGTTTCTCCATCTTCTGAAAGAAAAATTCTCTCACCATTTTTAAATTCACGCCTACAATGCAGATATGAACATTTAGTATTAGGGCCAGAATAAGAAGTCATTGCAGTCATATTTTTCAGCTCCTCTTTCAGATTCTATAGTTATTACAGGTTAAAAAATAAACGAATTTGATTTACATTACATAAATCTCCCATTTCCTGCTCATCTATCTTTTTAAGGAGTTCTTTCAGTTTTTTCTGACCTTCTTTTGTTTCCCCTTCATTTTCTTCTTTTAATGCTAAATTATGAAGTTCTTTAAGTAATTTTTCTTTTTCTGGTTCAAAATCTCCTAATTGATGTTCTTTACCACAAGGACCCACATTTCTATTCTTTTCTTTTGTCATCCTCATTACCCCCTTCCCAGATTTTTTTCACCAATTTCATTAATCAAAATAATTCTTTATATAATTTTTAAAGTACATATTTCATCAGAATATCTAAATATATTATATCAAGAAATTTCTGTCAAGCTTAATTTTTTAAAAATATATAAAAAGAACGTGGCACATCAAAGTATTAGTTAAAAACCTCATGCGAGATTTAAAACTTTTTACTTTGATGCAAAATTCCACGTTCTTTACGATAAATATTATTCAGTTTTCTTTATTTTCTAACAACGGTTTTCAATTTACGCCTTCCAGCTATACATAGAGCTCCTACTCCAAGTATAAATAGAACAATTAAACTACCAACAGAAAAACCACCAGTTACGGGTAAACGATCCACTTTCTGCACCTCCTTTATTTCAATATAACTTGAGGATCTAAATCTCCAAATGTCACCCTTTCAGGAAATTCAAAAAATAACTTATATCCAGGTTCATAAGGAGCGGAATGAAATAAAATAGCTTTATGATATTCATTTTCTTTCAGCCATTTTCTGACAGAATCAGCATCTTCTTCTTCAGAAACTCTAACAGCAATAGTATTGATTTTGTTTTTTTCAGCCTTTTTTACTACTTTGCCTGCTTCCCCAGCATTAGCATTAACTTTAACCAAATCCAAATCTAGTTTATATTTCTTATTCAAAGCCTCAAAATACCGCCAAGGAGTATCACAATATTGATCTGGATAACCCTTATCAGTATATTGGACACAAATAGACTCTGAAGTAGAAAATGCCAAAGGCTGGTCGCCAATTACTGCTTCTTTTTTATGCTTTTTTACTGGAGCAGTACCAATAATAGTACCTTTAACTTCATAATTATCATTGTAACCTAAAATTTGAGATCCAAAACGATCACAAGGAGCATAGCAATTAATACCTCCTTCAGCTAAATATAAAGCGGCATCAGCTTTAGAAGGCAAATCCATACAAGCAATTGCTAAATAGGGTTTAGGTTGAAGCCCTGCTGTTAAACCAGCTATAGAATTAAAACCATGAGTATCAGGCAAAATTACCGAATTATCTTCTTTAATCACTGAAGGATAATCTAATTTAGAAGGGTCAATTTTAAACTTATAGTCACCCTCAGCATCAGCAGCATAATAATCTTCATCAATTTTAACTGTTTTAGTATTACCAAGCGGTACTACCTCAATTTGAGCATATTTCATCAACTCCTTTACTCTCGCTCCCTCCATATAAGGAACTATTTGATCAGGAGATTCTGGTCGAGTATCAACAGGCACTTCTTGGTTAAAAGGTGAATCTTCCCAATTAATATCTCTTAATACTCTATCCACTTGGGTTACCACCTGTGATTTATTTGGCACTATAATTTTTGAACGGCCTAAAATCACTTTTGGAGCTGGCAATCTTTCCCAAGCTTCTTTATTTAGACTATCTTCTAATTCTGAGTCAATTTTTGTAGATGATTTTTCTGAATCACCCACAAAATAATATAACCCTCCTACTGCTAATACAGAAATCAGTAAAAGAGAAACAACAAACAAAATCAATAAATTCCTACGGGAAATCTTTTCCATAGTTACCCATCTCCTTCCAATATAGCTATTACAGCAATACGTTTCTTGGCTGAACCCGGAGGATGACATGCAGTTAAAACTAAGAAAGCTTTTCCTTCTTCAGGTGGGTCCAAAATCTTTATATAATCAGCCGAAATAATCTTCACTTCCAAAACTTCATAAATATAAACAATTGATTCTTTACTTAAAATGATTTTGTCCCCTTTTACCAATTTGTCAATATCACGAAAGGGTGCACCATAAGTTGTCCGATGACCAGCTATAGCACAAACTCCAATCTCACCAGGCAAACAAGTTTCAGGATAATGACAAGCGCCATATGAATCCAAATACTTTTTATTAATACCACAGGGAAATTCTTCTTCATATTCTGTAGGATAAACCAACCAATTAAGATTAATCTTTGAAATCTCCATCTTGTAGGGAAATTGAAGAGGAATCTTTTTCTTTTCTATTATTTTCAATTCATTAATTCCCTTAGTAGTTTTATTCTGAAGGCTCTCATCAAATTTTTTTAAAGATCTTTCATTTCTTTTACTGACTAGATAATTTTGATAAGGATATTTATAGAACAAATAGCCACCAGTTACCAAAAAACCAAAACCTATTATTGCTATAATCAAACTAAAAAGATAGATTATCTTTTTTTGTTTATCCAATTCAGAAAATTTCTTTTTATAACCCTCCAAGTCTCCTACACCTCCTTCAATATCAATGTCCTTTTTCCCAAACACTTAAACGTTTTCTTAAAATCCATTCCTTTACAAATGATTCAAAAAAGAAAAAAGAATTCACCCATCTGGTAACAAAAAGAAAAAAAGGAATAGAGAATATTGCAATTTTCAATTTCTTAATTTTATACCCTTTTATCAGTGTGGGAATCAGAACAACCACTAAATCAAAAAGTATCCACATATAAATCAATTTAACCATAAAAGATTTCGAGCTAATAAAGAAATAAATAGAAGCTGCAAACATTAAAGGGAAAATCATTCCATCAAACAATCCCATTAAAATAATCAGACTAAGAACAGGGTTTTTAAAAGTAAAAATATTCTTTTTGTGAATGGCAATATTCTGAAAGAAAGACCGATACCACCTTCGAATTTGAGCTTTAAAAATTGGAAAAGTTGCTGGTTCTATAGGATAGCAAACAGCATTGGGGACATATGCTACTCTTTCTCTTTTTGCCAAATAACCCCAGGTAAGATCCATATCTTCAGCCATTGTTCTCTTTTGAAAACCTCCATGATCTATTAACTTTTTAGTATTAAAAGCTGAAAAACAACCAGAACAAACCATTATTGCATTATATTCTTTTTGAATATTTTTATAAAGTGTTATTCCAAAAAGATATTCTATAAACCGTCCCTTTTCCCAAATAGTTCTAATCTTTTTAGGAATAATAAAACCACAAGCTGCAACTGCAGGTTTTTCGCCTTTAAAAGCATTAAGAATTTCTTTTATAGCATTAAGATCTAGAATAGTATCACCATCAATAGTAATAACAATATCTGTCTTAACATAAGGTAAAGCAATATTTTGAGCTTGGGCTTTAGTTCCTTGATTGACTTCGGGTCGAATTACCTCAACTCCTTTATAACTTTTAGCTATTTTTCCTGTCATATCTTCTGAACAATCATCAACTACAATTATTTGATCAGGTAATCTAGTTTGACTGAATATGCTTTCTAACACAGTAGCAATAGCCTTTTCTTCATTATAGGCAGGAATAACAACACTAATAGAAGGCTCGAATACTGAATTTTCAGATTTCATAACTTTCTTTTACACCTCTTTTCTAACTAAATATTAAATTTTAGCTTAATTTCTCATTTCATTTGAAATTATTAAAGTACAATACTATAATTAGTTACTTAAAAAAGTAACTAGAGATTATATATTAACAAAAAACTTTTCCCATTGTCAACACTTTTTTTGAATAAAATATAATATAAAATAAAAATGGCTCAATGGAGCCATTTTATCTGTTAGATTTATTTTTAGTCCTGTTAGGACTTTTCTTTTCTTTTCTGTTTATTTTTTGAAGTTATATCAGCAGAAGGTGATGACTTTGTTTCTTTTTGTACTTTGGTAGTTACAGTTTTCTCTTTCTTTTGCGTCTTTGTTGGCTTTTGTGTTTTAGCGGTTACAACTTCTTCTTTTTGCGTCTTTGCAAAATCTTTTGTATCCTTTGCGTTTGTAACTTTCCATTCACTTAATTCTCCTTCTTTTTCTTTCACTTTGGCAGCTTTTCCTTGTCTTTCCCTTATATAATAAAGTTTAGCTCTTCTGACTTTTCCTTTTTTAAGAATTTTAATCTTTATAATATTTGGAGAATGAACAAAAAATGTTTTTTCTACTCCAACTCCAGAAGCAATTTTTCGTACAGTAAAATTAGCTCTTGCTGTTTTCATTGATCTTGTTCGAATAATAATACCTTCAAAACTTTGAGTTCGAGTCTTTTCCCCTTCTTTTATTTTTTGATTAACTTCAACTTTATCCCCAGGATTTATTTGAGGAGCTTTTTGTTTTATCTGCTCTTTTTCAAAAATTTCTACTAAATTCATTATTTTTTATCCTATAAAAAATTAAAACTATTATACTCTATACTTTATATCACAAAAAAATAAAATAATCAATAAAAAAAACCGTATAAAAATGTGAGCGGGGGCAAACATTAATATACGGTAATATGTTAATCGGATATTGAACAAAAATTTCTATTGTCTTTTTCCGTATATAATTTTCAAATTAAATTTTTAACACTTTTCAATTTTTATTTATTTTTAACATCATCCTTTCTTAGATAGAAACCAATAAATTAAATTTAGGCGGGGCAAATATCAAAAAAATTTCAAAACAACTATCACAAACTCCAATTTGAACTGTCAACTTCTGAGAAAACAGCTAGTTTATCTGCAGAAACTCCTAAAAATTCCTTACTCACAATCTCATTATTGATTATACTATCAATAATTTTATCTCCGAGAAGTTCTTTAGGGCTTAATTCACAATCACATCTACAAGCTACAATATTCCACCTTTCAACAATATTTTCATACTCTTCATTCATAAAATCCAATTTTAACCGTTCTTCTCTTAAAGATCTACATAAACTACATTTATCTCCTTTTACATCTCCTGGATCAACTTCATTCTGCATCAAATTACTACAAACTTTTCTGCTTTTATTGCTCATTCTGCAGACCTCCTCTTGAATTTCTCTTACCACAATTTAATATAAATCAACAAATAAATCACTGACCAGTATCTTTTTAGAGAAATTTCTGTTTCTGATCTATAGCATTCACATCCAATATACTTAACCCAATCAAAATATCTTTTGAATCACATTTTTCATTATGCTGACAACCAATACAATTGTTACGTATATTCAAAAAGGAATTAGCACTATTCTTAACATAGCCTTTTTTTCCTCCATTTTCTAAACAACTATCAAGTCTCTGAGCTCTACTATCACAACTTTGCTTCGGATTAAACAACAATATCACCCTTTCTTAAAGAAAATCACTTTAGGCGGGACAGGACAGGACTTATGAAGAAAATTCTATTAATTAGGTTTCTCCATACTTGTACACATTGAGGCATTTAGTCGAGATTCAGTATTCGAAATCTTGCAATACCTATGAGATTCCATCATAATTGTCCCAATTTCCTTAAGACAGAAGACTTTTGGTTTTAATATTTTTGCCACCACTTTTTTAATACAACTATTCTCATCACATAAATCGTTTTCATTTGTGATATCAATTTCTGGTCCTTTACCAATAGTTAGCTGTTCAACACCATCATTTACTTTAATTACAGCCTGACCTTCTTCTATCCCAAGATTAACACCAACAAAAACTTTCTTCATATCTTTCAAAGCAAACCAAATACCCATAAACATCCCTGGGGGCATACCAAGTGTACATTTTTCTGCACCTTCTAAATTAAGTAATCTTCCTACAGGACCTTTTGCATTTATTTCCATACTTTCTCCAAATGAAGATCCCATCTTACTTAAATCACACATTCTAAATACCCCTTTCAAATTGTCTCAAAATTCTATCGAAAAATACTGCAACAAAAACAAACAAATCTTTACTTTTTACAAAAGACCACCCCTTTCAAATTAGTAGTTTCTAAAAAATCCAAAAACTTTCATTTCAGAACTTGTACTTTCTGCCACACTAACGATATCCTTTATTTCTTGAGGTAATTTATTAAAGGGAATGTCTTCTTCTTCTGCACAATTCGAACATGCTCCTACTACCACTTTTCTTTTTGTATTAAGACCATTGTTTGGCCAATATGTTTGTTCCTTATCAAGTTCACATCCACATTTACTGCATTTTTCTCTGTCCAATCTTATCTCTCCCTTCTGCAACAAATCAAGGATTTTTTGGAGATAAAAAAATAAATTTCTATCCTGCTTCATACAAAACAATAAGAATAATCACATCACTTCCTTTCTAAAATATGATATTGTTTAACCTAAAATTTAAAAATATTTTTAAAGAACATTTAATCTTTTAATCTTATCTAGAACAATTTTTATTCCAGGTAATCTTTTAAAAAAAACAAAAAGTTCGTAAGATTACTTCCTTACGATTTTAGTTTTTGTTTTTTGTATTTTTATAGTATCAAAAATCTATTAAATGTCAAGCTTCTACAACTTCTACTTTTCCATTTTTTAATATCGTGGCTAATTCATTTTTCAATTCATCAGAATAATCTATTTTATATGGAATATCTAACTTCTGTAATTTATTGCCATTGGTCGGTATATACAAAACTACTTTATCTTTACCTTGACATTCAATTAAAGTTTTTTGAATTCTTTTTAATAATTCAATATCTGATTTTTCAGGAAATTTAATAAACACTGTTTTTTCTTTATTTAAATTATTTGTATTTTTTTCAACAGAAGAAAGTTCTAAGTTCTTTTCAAAATTATGCTGCTTATTTTTTTCAAAATTTTGCGCTTTTTGTTGATTAATTTCAACAACTTCATTACATAAAAGCTTCATTTGATTGTCTCTAGTATTAATTTTTCCTCCTATTAAAACAATATTATCTTCCTGCCAAATTTCTGATGTCTCTTTAAGTAATTTAGGGAAAACTAGAACTTCTATATTTCCAGTTAAATCTTCAACTGTCACAAAAAGCATAGGTTCAGAAGTCCGAGTAAAAACTTTTTGAACTGCAGTAATAATTCCTCCTATTTTGATTTTTTTACCCACAGAATCAGAAGACAAACTGTTTACAGGAACAGCTTTATGACCTAAATATTTTTTAATAGAAGATAGAGGGTGAGATGAAACATAAAGCCCTAAAAGTTCCTTTTCCCATGCAAGTCTTTGTTTTTCAGATGTTTCTTCTATTTTAGGAAGTTTTAATTTAGGTAAAAGATCATCTTGAAAACCATCAAACATGTCTATTTGACCATTTTTAAAGTTTTTATGCACTACCTGACTATAATTAATAATTTGATCTATTCCAGCCAACATTTCTTCCCTCTTGCCCAATTCGTCTAATGCTCCAGATTTTATCAAGCTTTCTAATACTTTTTTATTAACTTGAGTAGGATCTATTTTTTTTATAAAATCATCTAAAGAAGAAAATGAACCTTTTTTTTCTCTTGCAGAAACTATACTTTCAATTGCACCATGTCCCACATTCTTGATGGCTTCTAATCCAAAACGTATATTTTTGTCATCCAAAACTGTAAAATAATCAAAGCTCTCATTAATATTTGGGGGTAAAACAGAAATACCTAATCGAGTACATTCTGTGACTTCTTTGGCTATTTTTTCTATATTATTACAATCTGAAGTTAGTAATGCCGCCATATAACATTCTGTAAAATGAGTCTTTAAGTAAGCGGTTTGATAGGCAATTTGAGCATAACAAGTAGCATGGGATTTATTAAATCCATATCCGGCAAAAAATTCTATCAGCTCGAAAATTCTTTCAGCTATTTTTTGAGAAACTTCATTTTCAATACACCCTGAAATAAATCTTTCTTTTTGTTTTTTCATCTCTTGTGGCAATTTTTTTCCTACTACTTTACGCAATATATCTGCTTCAGAACCTGAATAACCAGCCAATTCTGAAGCTATTTGCATAATTTGTTCTTGATAAACTATTACCCCATAAGTTTCTTTTAAAACCGGTTCTAATTTAGGGTGAATATGCTCAATTTTTGCTTTTCCTTGTTTTCTTTTTATAAAATCTTCCACCATTCCGCTTCCCAAAGGTCCTGGACGATATAATGCAACTATAGCTATAAGGTCATCAAAACAAGTGGGCTTTAATTCTTTTACATAACGGCTCATCCCTTCCGACTCCAATTGAAATACTCCAACAGTCTCTTTTCTTTGTAATAATTGAAAAGTTTTTTCATCATCAAAAGGAATACTTTGTAAATCAATTTTTTTTTCATGTGTTTCTTTAATGATTCTTATAGCATTTTGTAAAATAGTAAGATTAGAAAGCCCTAAAAGATCTATCTTTAAGAGACCAATTTTTTCAATATCATACATTGAAAATTGAGTAGTAGTTGTCGTTTCACCTCTTGTTGATCTTTGAAGAGGAACATAAGAAGTTAAAGGATCTTTGGAAATAACTATACCAGCAGCATGTGTGGAAGCATGACGGGCTACTCCTTCTAATTTTCGAGCTATTTTTATTAATTTTTCTACTTGTGGATCAGAATCAGTTAAATCTTTTAATTCAGCTACCATAGATAAAGCTTTATTTAAAGAAGCATTCCAGGGAATCAATTTTGCAATTTTATCTACATCTGCATAGCTCATTCCCATTGCTCTGCCTGCATCACGAATAGAATTCTTTGCAGCCATAGTTCCAAAAGTAACAATTTGAGCTACATGATCAGCTCCATATTTTGAAGAAACATAATCGATTACTTCTCCTCTTCTATCATCAGCAAAATCTATATCAATATCAGGCATTGAAGTTATTCTATGAGGATTTAAAAATCTTTCAAAAAGAAGATTATATTCTAAAGGATCTATTTCTGTAATATTTAAAACATAAGAAATCATACTTCCTGCAGCTGATCCTCTCCCTGGTCCTACTAAAATTTTTTGTTCTTTAGCATAATTAATAAAATCAGCTACAATTAAAAAATAAGAAGCAAAACCAACCTTTTCAATAACAGAAAGTTCATATTCAAGACGATCGGAAGCTCCCTTACTAATTTTTCCCAATTGTTCTTTGGTAATTTTGTTCTTTAGTTCTTTAGTTCTTTTGTCTCCAAATTTTTCTATAAATCCTTTATAACATTGTTCTTTAAGATAACTAATATCCGTATATTCTTTTGGCACTTTAAAATGAGGAAGTAATACTTTTCCCAATTCCAACTCCAAGTTACATCTTGAAGCAATTTTTACTGTATTTTCACAAGCAGAAGGAATATCCGAAAAAACAGAAATCATTTCCTCTGGAGATTTCATAGAAAAATCTCCACTTTTCATATCCAGTCTTTCTTCTTCATCTACAGTTTTTCCAGTTTGAACACAAATTAAAATATCATGTGCTTCAACATCTTCACTTTTTACATAATGAATATCATTTGTAGCAACCAAAGGAATACCTAACTGTTTATTTATCTCTATCATTCCTTGGTTTGCTTTTTTTTGTTCTGGAATATTTGGATGATGCATTACTTCCAAATAAAAATTTTCTGAGCCAAATATTTCTTGATATTCTAAAGCTGTCTTCTTAGCTTCTTCAATATTATCAGAAATATTTTTTTGGGAAACTTCTCCTTTAAGACAGCCGGAAAGTGCAATCAGTCCTTTATGATATTTTTTCAAGAGATTCTTATCTACTCGTGGTTTATAATAATAACCTTTTAGGTGAGCTTGAGTTGTTAATTTAATTAAATTTTTATAACCTTCTTTGTTTGTCGCAAGTAAAGTTAAGTGATAAAAATTAACTCCAAATTTAGAACTTTTTTGGGTATGATCTTCAGGGGCAACATATACTTCACAACCAATAATAGGCTTAATCCCCATATCTTTTGCCTTATTATAAAATTCTACTGCCCCATACATAACACCATGATCAGTTAAAGCCAAAGAATCCATTTTAAGTTCTTTAGCTCTATTTAAAAGATCATCTATTTTCCCTAAGCCATCCAAAAGACTGAAATGACTATGGGTATGTAGATGTACAAAATTAGTCATCTATTCACCTCTTAAAAGTTAAAAAAACAAACTCCAAATAACAAATTTTTCACTTAAAGTGAATAAATTAATCAAATAAATCACAATTCTTTCATTTACAATGAATAAACTAAGCAAAATTCCAAATTCTAAATTTTTTATTGCTTGTTTATTGATATTTGGAATTTATTTGGTGTTTGATGCTTGAAATTTGGTATTTCATCAATTATCTTCTCTCTTTCCTTCTTTTCTCAAAGTATAAAAGGCTTACTATTGTTGTAATTATTATACCCACAACCAACAAAATTATTGCTAAAACCCAACTGAAGATTTTATCGGTTATCCCTACAACAATATCAACTATACCTTGACCTGGACTTGTATGAGATAAAAACCAAACTATTGCAAAAAATAAAACTATATAAACTACGATTTTTTTAATTGCTTCTTTTTTAGAAGGAAAATGATAATTAAAAAGAAGCAATATTCTTTCAGAAATAGATAGTTTCTCTGACTCTTCCCCTAAATCAATTATAGCTTGTCTATAAGAATTTATAGCCTCTTCTAAATCCAAAGAAGAAAGATTATAATCTATTTTGCTGATAATTTTATCCCGAATATCTCTTGCACCAAGAAGAAAATTAACATTTGTAAAGTTTTCTTTGGCTGCTCCAATCTTTTCTTCAATTATCTTTCCAGGATAACCTTTGTCTTTCAATGTCTTGGCTAATAATTTGTCAGCTTCTATAACAGCCAAAAGAAGAGAATTTATATTCTTCTCATCTATATATTTTTGCACTTTACCCCAACCGCCTGTAACTTCTTCATCTTCTTCAATTGTAACTTTTGCTTTTCTTTTCTTTCTCATTTTTGTCTCCCCTATTTTTAATATAGCACAATTAAGTTATCTTATAAAATTTCTAATTAGAAATAAAATAACTAATGTCTAATTATTTTATCATTGGTTATTGGGATTTGATTAGAAATTAGTAATTGGTCATTAGTAATTCTAATATTCTCCAAATTATTTTAATTTCTCTTTCAATATTTTATTAGAAACCACATGGACATAATACATAATCTAATACTGCATATAAAAAAAGATAGATTATAAATAAAAAAATAAATACATATATTCCAGTCTTCGCAATTCTCATATCTCGTTTTTTGATAGCAACAGAAATATAAGTTATTAAAACAATTATTGAGCTAATTATTAAAAAATACAAAATAAAAGTGATGCTTACTAGATAATTAAATCCTTTTAAACGATTTATTAAAAATAATTGAAAAGAAGAACAAATTATTACCAAACCAATAAGTATTATAATTATTTTAAAAGATTCTTTTACTAATGAATAACCCTCTTTTTGAAGATTCGTTTTTTTTACAAAAAATACTGCCCATAGGATAGTTAAAGTTAGAAAAATAATACCATAAATAAAAATCAAAGAAATATCAATTTTAGAACTATCTTCAGGGATATAGAACCACCAGAAAGTCGGGACTGATAATGTAAAAGAAGAAAATATACTCATAATATTCTCCAAATTATTTCAATTTTTCTTTCAATATTTTATTAACCATTTGAGGATTGGCTTGACCACGGGTTTGGGCCATCACCTGCCCTATTAAAAACTTAAATACATTTTCTTTTCCTTCTTTATAATCAGCCACTGCCTGCTGGTTTTTGGAAATTATTTTCTCTATAATTTTCTCCAATTCTCCTTCATCACTAACCTGCTTTAACCCCTTTTTACTTACAATTTCCGAAGGAGTTTTTCCAGTATTAAACATTTCTGTAAATATTTCTTTGGCTATTTTGCCGGAAATATCACCTTTATCAATTAATTCAATGAGTTCTGCCAAATTTTTTGGTTCAATTTTACTTTCTGTAATATTTATATTTTTATCTTTAAGCAAATATTGCAATTCTGAAGTTATCCAATTACTAACTCTTTTAGCTTTTTCAGCAGTTAATTTGGAAATTTTTCGCACAGTATTTTCAAAAAAGACAGATATTTCTTTTTCTGAAGTCAAAACTTGAGAATCATACATAGACAAACCATAATCTTTGACAAATCTTCTTTGACGCTCATTGGGCAACTCCGGCAATTTAGATTGAATTTTTTTAATTTGTTCTTTTTCAAATTCCAAAGGTGGTAAATCTGGTTCAGGAAAATAACGATAATCTTCTGCTTCTTCCTTGCTTCTTTGAGAAACAGTTCTTCCTTTATCTTCCATCCAACCTCTGGTTTCCTGTTTGATTTTTTCTCCGCCTTCCAAGACTTCTTTTTGTCTTTCTTCCTCATAAACCAATGCTCTCTCAACAGCCTTAAAAGAGTTTATATTTTTAATCTCTACTTTTTCCCCTAATTTATTTATTAATTTACCCTTGCTATTTTTTGTTAATGATATATTGGCATCACAACGCAGGTTCCCCTCCTCCATATCCGCTTCGGAAACATCTAAATATCGCAGGATACTTCTTAATTCCTGCATAAATATTTTTGCTTCCAAAGGAGATTTGATATCTGGTTCTGTAACAATTTCCATAAGAGGAGTACCTGCTCGGTTAAAATCAACCAAGCTGTAATCAGCTATCTCCGGATGAATTAATTTTGCCGCATCCTCCTCCATATGCAATCTAGTCAACTTCACCCTCTTCGTATACATGTTACTTTTTACTTTGCACTTTTCCTGCCTGCCGGCAAGGCAGGTACTTTGTACTTCTGACAATGACACATCAATATCCAAATACCCCCCAATTGCCAAAGGCATATCATATTGAGATATTTGATATCCTTTTGGAAGATCAGGATAGAAATAGCTTTTTCTGTCAAATTTTGTAAATGGGGAAATTTTACTATTTAAAGCCAAAGCTGTCTTTTCTGCCCAACAAATAGCTTTTTTATTTATAACAGGAAGAACTCCAGGCAGCCCCATACACACAGGACAAGTATTAATATTAGGTTCAACATCAACAGAATAATTGTCACAACGACAAAACATCTTGCTCTTTGTTTTCAATTGTACATGGATCTCCAATCCAATTATCGTCTGAAATTCCATATATAGCTCCTGATATTTTATTTATACTAAAGTTTTCCAATTTTCTTTATAATATTGAAATTTTTCGTCAAATTCTTCTTTCGGAGTAATCTGCACTTTTAAATTATTTAAATTTCTTTCTAATTTTTTATAAATTGTTTCTTTACTCTCTTCATTGCCTATTTCTTCCAACTCAATAATATATCCATAACCTTTTGTACAATCTAATAAAACTTTTATATCATTCCATTTAAAGATTTTTCTCCTACGAAACCATCTAATTTTCACTTCAAATCCCAAATTCATAAGTAAATCTTCCAATTTTTCAAAATCATTTATTTGACATTCAATTTCCATCTCTTCTCTATGTTTATCATGAATTTTTCCTTCTTTTAAAATTAAATATGCGTTTTTTTCATCTTTTCGAATTCGTAAATCTTTTTCACCAGAAAAATATACAGTCTCCTCATTTACCTCATCTATAAATTGTCCTTGTTCATTCATTGTTTCTATTAATTTTTCATATTGTTGTTCAGAGATAAAACTTCGTGCTTCAACTTCAATATTAGACATTACAATCCTCCTAAATCCCTTAAGGTTTTTTCGAATCTTAAGATGTTTTTTTTGGCTTCATGATGCAATAATTCGTGCTCTATCTCATGGACTATTTTATTGCGGCATTTGTGGGCTTCCCACATATCTGAATATATATCATATGAAGAAAATCTATCTTGAGATGCTTTCATTCTATCAGCCATCTTATCACCTTTAATTTCCATTTTTTTTAATGTAAAGTCAACTAATTTATCGGCTTCTAAAACAGCATGTTTGTTTCTGCTTTCTCCACCAAGATGTATAAGCTGCTGAATATCCTGCCATTTTCTTTGGACTGTTTCTTTATCTGATTGGGCAAGAAAACTCTTCCTGTCACCTTTTGGCAAAGATTTATTTATAAAAATAAATAACGCTCCACCAAATAAAATAATTATCCCAAAAATTATAAAAATCATATAATCCATATTTTATTCTCCTTGGGGAATTTCTATAGGCATTTCAATGGGTTGACTTTCTATTGGTAAATTTTCTGTCGGTATATTAATAGGCTGACCTTCGGGACTTGGAAATCCTGGTCCTTCAGCTGGCGGTGCTTCTTCTTCAGAAATAGTAACTTTAATAATCAAAACTTCTTCCTTGGGAGTAGATGCCTCACCTTTTCCAACATCTTCAACTTCAACATTGGCAATTTTATCAACAACATCCATTCCTTCTAAAACTTCACCAAAAATCGTATAACTTTTTGGCAATCCTCCGGCGGATTTATCCCCATGTATTATAAAAAACTGACTTCCATTAGTATTAGGGCCGGAATTAGCCATAGCTAAAATTCCCGGGATATAATCCCGAACTTCTGAAATAGGTTCATCATCAAATTTATATCCGGGATCTCCTGTACCGTCTCCATTTGGACAACCTCCCTGAATCATAAAATCTTTGATTATTCTATGAAATTTTAATCCATCATAATATCCATCATTTGACAAAACCACAAAATTATTCACTGTTTTAGGAAATTCATTTGCAAACAATTCTACTTTGATATTTCCAAAAGAGGTTTCTATGTCTGCAGTATATTTCTTTGTGGTATCAATCTGCATATCTGGAGCTTGAGAATATATCCTCTCCCCTGTTTTATAAGATTTAGGTTGTTTACTAATAATATTAATTCTTACAATCATAATAATCATTCCAATAATTAAACCAATAGAAGCTAAAGACAAAAATACAATTCTTGTAGTTAATTGACTTTTTTTCTTCTTTTTTTCTTCTTTTTGCTGGTTTTTTAATTCTTTTAATCGTCTAATTCTTGCTGCTTTGCCCATATGTTCTCCGTTATTTTCGCCAATTGGCAAATAAAAGTTATTATAATTTTGGTTTTATTTTTTTCCATTCTTCATTTTGTGTTGCTTGTTCGTAAATATAAGCTATATTGAATATTTCCTCTTCTCCCCATTGTGGTCCGATTATCTGCAAACCAACTGGTAAATTATCTACTAACCCACAAGGAATAGAAATTGCCGGCACTCCAGCCAAATTAGCAGGAACTGTATAAATATCGGATAGATACATTGTTAAAGGGTCATCCATTTTTTTGCCAAGTGGAAAAGCAACAGTTGGTGAAGTTGGGGTAATCAAAATATCTACTTTTTCAAAAACCTTGTCAAAATCTTCTTTTATTTTTGTTCTTACACAAGATGCTTTCACATAATATTGATCATAATAACCAGAAGATAATGTATAAGTTCCCAACATTATTCTTCGTTTTACTTCATCTCCAAATCCTTCAGCCCGTGACTTCAAATAAACATCTAATAAGCTTAAAGTTGTAGACTGCCCGCCTTGACTCTCGCCTCGATTCGGCAAAGTGGGCGGCGAAGCGGGCAGCGAGGTAGGAGTGCTATCAGCTATTGAATGTCCATATTTAATACCATCATATCTTTCTAAATTAGTAGATGCTTCTGAAGACATAATTATATAATAACAAGCCAAGGTATATTCTGTATGGGGCAAACTTACTTTAGAAACCTTAGCACCTTGATTTTCTAAAATACCAATTGCTAATTTTATCTTTTCTTCAATTTTTTTATCCAAACCTTTTGTAAAATATTCCTTGGGAATCCCAATCTTAACATTCTTCAAATCTTTATACTTTATACTTTTTACTTTGTACTCTTTATCTACTGATGTGCTATCTTTCCCATCATATCCAGAAATAACTTCTGAAACTATTGCAGCATCTTCAATATTTTTGGTAAGTGGTCCAATTTGATCCAAAGAAGATGCCATAGCCAAAAGACCATAGCGGGACACTCTTCCATAAGTAGGCTTAAGTCCAACACAACCACAAAAAGAAGCTGGTTGGCGAATAGAACCTCCAGTATCAGATCCAAGAGCATAAATGCACTCTGAAGCTGTCACAGCCGCTGCTGAGCCTCCAGAAGATCCTCCAGGAACACAAGATGTATCCCATGGATTTTTCGTAGAACCAAAATAAGAAGTTTCACAAGAAGAACCCATTGCAAATTCATCCATATTGGTCTTACCAATTATAACAGCACCAGCATTTTTTATTTTTTTAATAATAGTGGCATCATAAGGCGGCTTGAAATTTTCTAGAATCTTAGAACCAGCTGTTGTCAAAATTCCTTCTGTCGACATGTTATCTTTTACAGCAACTGGGATACCATCCAACCTACCCAACATTTTTCCATCTTTAATCCGCTTGTCAGCTTCTTTTGCCTGTTTTAATGCTTTATCTTTAGTTATGGTAATAAAAGCATTAACCTTTTTATCAATTTTACCAATTCTCTCTAAAATTGATTTAGTCAATTCTACTGATGATATTTCTTTATTTTTCAGCTTCTTGTGAGCTTCTTTTATTGTAAGATTAAATAATTCCATAAAAAAACCTAATATACTAATTACTTAATATACTATTACCCTACTCAAGTATTGCTTTTACTTTTATACACCCATCTTCCTGCATAGGTGCATTCTTCAACAATTTATCTTTTGTTATTTTATTTTTGTCATCTGCTATTTCATCATCAACCATTACACTTTTAAGTCCTGTTATTTGAGCAATTGGCTGGACATTTTTCGTATTTACTTTTTCCAATTGTTTAACATAATCCAAAACAGAAGAAAGTTGCTTTGCAAATTTCTCCTTTTCTTTATCTGTTAAGCCCAAACGGGCAAGCATAGCAATATGTTCAATTTCTTTTTTAGATAATGCCATAATTCATTCCTATTAACTAAGTACTCTATATTAACTATTTAAAAGTATATCATTTTAATTTCTTTAATAAAAGTATTGACATTTGCTTTTTAATTTGCTATAATGATTTCTTATCGTGCTGCTTGAAAATTGAATATAAAAGACTTGAGGGAGTCTCTGGAAATGAAAAAAGATTCTTTACTCTAGAGGGAGAGAAATGAAAAATCTGAATAAAGTTTTATTGTTTGCTATTTCTGTCGTAATAATAATCGGACTGATCAGTGGAATTGGTGGAATTTATCTGGGAAACATAATATTCAACAAAACCATTTATGGACAACCGCGAAGAATAATTAATGATGGAATTTACCTCATAGAGGTAGGGCCTATTTATGATATAGAAATAGGCAAATCAACTATAGGCTTTCTGTTGGCAAAAAAAGAGCAATCTCCAGATTTACCAATATCAGATACAACATATTACATATTTAAAGACAACGAAATAGAAACAAAAATGATGAAAACTGACCAAAAATTACCATATCTAGAAGTTGAAGACGGAAAAATAACTTTTTTCAATTTTGAAGAAAATGAATGGCAACAATACCAGCAAAATCTACACCAATAACCTAGACAATATTCATATTAGTTTGCGTAAAATTCCCTCAATTTTGCGTAAAAAAGCGCACACTCATTTTTATGAGATTGTGCGCTTTTTCTTTTAAAAAGAAAAAGCAGGTGTGAAAATTGTTATATTTAAATATTCACAACCTGCTTTAATTTTTTAAAATTTTAAAAAATCTTTTTTTGATTGTTTTTCTCTTCTTTTAATTTACTATCCCAATATTTATCAATCTTTTTCTTTCTTTCGGCAGCTCTATCTATAGATTTTTCAGATTTATTAAAACAATTGTCAGTTTTAAAATCCCACCAATCTGAATAATCATCAAAGGGATTTGGTCCAAGTAAATAATCGTCACATTCATCTTCCAATGAAGAATTTTCATCTATCAATATGTCTAATTCATCCCAAGCTGCATTATCATAAGGATTCTCATCTACTCTTATAAACAGCTCTTCTATACGAACATATTTATCAGAAACTTCAACAAATTTCCCAATCATCTGAATTTCATCATCAAGATCAAGATCAGAATCTTTATTATTCAATTCTTGAGCATCTATTTCAAGTCGTACATATGTACCATTTATTTTTTCTATATCATTAAGAATGGTCAATGAATCATCTGGATTTATATCCAAATATTCATTTGATTTATATGTTTGATCTTTACCAACATCCCAAGAATTACTCAATTCCTTCAATTGATCAATAGTATCAAGTAAAGGATAAATATCTTCACATTTAGATTCAAAATCATCCAAAGCTTTTTGAGTATCTTTAATATTTTCAATTCTGTCATTTATATATTTCTTTTGCCATCCTGATGGTCCTGTCCAACCAACCTTAACTTTTTTCATATCAAGAAAATCTTCTTTAGCTTTCTTTAATTCATTTCTGGCTTTTTTAATTTTATCTTCTCTTCCTTCAATTTGATTTCTCGCAATATCTGCTTCGTTATAACCCAAATCAACATCAGAAGTTACTTCTTTAATATTATCCACTTCCTCACAAAAATCAGGAATTTTTTTAAGATGTGCTTCAGCTTTTTTGTTGTTTTTTACAAAATCTTTTAAAAACTCTTTTTCAAAATAACGATTTACACCCCAAAAGCCAACACAAGCAAAAAATACAAAAAAGATTAGAACTGCAATAATTACTCCAAATCCAATAAAATACTTACTTCTCTTCTCCAACCTAATCACCCCTTATTCAGATTTTAAACTGCTATATCCATCATTTTTAATGGACGTTTCAATTATATTGAAGGTTGAACTAACTGTCAAATATATAAAAAAATAAATTTATTAAATTAAATTCATTTTAAAAAATATCTTAAATTTTTACAACGCTTTTCGGCCGATCGATATATAGTATTATAATTATTTATACTAAATATATACCTAAACCTATACTATCCTAAATCTATATTATAATAACTTATGCAGATTATTTTATCATTTTAATAAATGCAGCTTCATTTAATATTTTTACCCCCAATTTTTTGGCTTTTTCATATTTTGATCCTGGTTTATCTCCTGCTATAACAAAATCTGTACCACGACTTACTGAACCAGAAATCTTGCCTCCAAGATTTTGAATTACTCTTTTAGCATCATCACGAGAATATTTTTTCAAAGAACCAGTTAAAACAAAAGTTTTTCCAGCTAATTCTCCTTTTTTTCTTATTTCTGAAGTTTTTATTTTTATTCCAACATTTTTTATTTTCTCTAAAAATTTCAAATTTTTCTTATCACGAAACCACAAATAGATACTTTTAGCTACTTTCTCCCCTACTCCTTCTATATTCTCTAATTCTTCCTGTGAAGCTTTTTTAATTTTTTCCAAACTGCCATAATGTTCTGCTAAATCAAGGGCAGAAAGTTCTCCAACATGTCGAATTCCTAAAGCATACAAAAATCTTCCCAAAGAAATTTTTTTGCGAGCAGAAATCGCTTCTATAGTATTGGATGCTGACTTCTCAGCAAATCTTTCCAAAGATTTCAGATCCCCTTCTTTTAAAATAAACAAATCAGCAGCATCTTTAATTAATCCTTCTTGCATTAATTGATCAATAATTTTTACTCCCAATCCATCAATATCAAAAGCAGTTTTAGAAATAAAATGAGTTATTTTTCTTCTTTCAATAGAAAAACAATTTTTATTATTGCAACGAGCAACTACTTCACCTTTTAAACGAATAACTTTTGATGAACAAATAGGACATAATTTGGGTATTTTAAACTTTTTTGTATTTTTTGGTCTTAAATTTGGTAAAATTTGAACAATCTCTGGAATTACATCACCGGCTTTTTGAATAATTACTGTATCTTCAATTCTGATATCTTTACGTTTAATCTCATCTTCATTATGTAAAGTTGCCCGAGAAACTGTAGAACCAGCCACCAAAACAGGTTTTAATACAGCTACGGGTGTTAAAGCTCCAGTTCGGCCCACTTGGATTTGAATATCTTCAACAATAGTTGTCGCCTGTTCAGCAGGAAATTTATAAGCAATCATCCCTCTGGGAGCCTTGCCAACAACTCCTAACTTTTGAAAAATTCTGTTATTATTAACAACCACCACAACTCCATCTACTTGAAAAGGAAGATCATCTCTTCTTTTTATCCAGCTTTGACAATATTTAATAACCTCATCCAAGTTTTTACAATATTGGATATATTTAGATGTCTTAAATCCCATTTCATTTAGAATTTTATGTTCTTCCTGATGGGTTTTTTGTCCTAAATCAGTAACAACATCATATAAATAGCTATCTAAATTTCGAGAAGATGCAACTTTAGAATTAAGCTGCCTGACACTTCCAGCTGCTAAATTTCGAGGATTAGCATATAATCCCAAACCTTCTTTTCTGCGTTTTTTATTGACCCTATCAAATTCTTTTTTAGACATAAAAATTTCCCCTCGCACTTCCAACCTACCTTTATTAGGATCTTTATATCCAGAAGATTTTTTATGTATTTTCAAAGGAATGCTTTCAATAGTTTTTAAATTTTGAGTTACATCCTCACCTATTCTACCATTGCCACGAGTTGCTCCACATGTTAAAATCTCATTTTCATATACTAAAGTAATAGCAAACCCATCGATTTTCAATTCAACAAAATAATCAAGTTTCTCTCCAGGTATAAGTTTACTAATTCTTTCTTCCCAAGATTTAAGTTCTTCAGCAGAAAAAGCATCACTTAAAGAAAGCATAGGAGCAGAATGTTTTACTTTTTCAAATTTATCTAATGGTTTACCTTCAACCCTCTGGGTTGGTGAATCGGGTGTGACAATATCGGGAAATTGCTCCTCAAGTTTAAAAAGTTCATGTTTTAAAGAATCTAAAGCAGCATCTGAAATTTCCTGCCGATTTAAAACATGATATAAATATCGATGATAATTAATCTCTTTTTTAAGTTCTTCTACACGTTTTTTAGCTTGTTTTTTATCCATATTATACTCAAAATTAAAAAGGTGAGATTATCTTTCTCTCACCTTTCATTATACCATACAAAAAAACCTGGCTTGCATAAAAATATGAATAAATAATAATATAATTCTATTTATATTTAAAAATATTTTTTAGTAATATTAAAACTTAAAATCTGTAGGAGTTAATTTAAAAATAAAACGATTTCCTACTTTCTCTCCAGTAGGATCAGTCTCATCTTCTAAAACACAAATAAGCTCATAAGCATTTCCGTCAGAATAGTATTCATAATAATATTCAGGATATTTAGGATCAAGAGGAATTGAAAGTAAATAATAATCTCCAATTAAAGCCTTGGATAATTCATCTTCTCCATCTATTTTAATAGTTTCTAAAACTTTAGGATATTGCTCTGAATTATCATATGCATATAATTCCAAAGCAGCTCCAATTTGATATAAATCACTTTTTCTTTGGGTATCATTAATTACTATTTCACTTCCACTGATTGAAGCACTTAAAAGACGACCCAAAGGAGTATCTATAATATCACTTTCTGAAATATCAGTGATTTTCTTTGTATTTTCAGGTTTTTCAATATTAACAGTTTTATTAAAATCAGAATATTTTACCTCTAATAAAAAGACAATTTCATCCTGATTTTTATAACCTTTTATTCTTTTATCTTCAGAAATGCCTAAAACTTGATCAAAATTTAAATAAGAGGAAAAACTAGAAAGCGATTTATCAAAAATAGATGCTATTTGTTCAATAACATCAGAAGATAAAGAAAAAGACATATTTATTTTTGTCTTTTGTATTAAAAAATCTTTTTTGGAAGCCCAAATTTCTCCACCAATTCTCAAACCATTTAAAAGATCAGCATCTTCATAAGTTAAATCTTCACCAATTAAATCTTCCAAAAAATTTTTGGTGTCAAAATTTAACTTATAATGATAACATCTTACTCCATTTACTTCTTCAGATGGCATTTTTTCTACTTCTTGAAAATCTTCTTGAAAATCTGAAAAATCCTCCAAATTAGAATAATCAGAAGAAAGATCCTGACTGGAATCCTCTATCCATAAATCCCCAAAAACTTGGGGAATTTTGTAATAAATACTATCATCATCTGAAATATATTCTATTTTTATTTCTTTTAAATCAGAGGCAATATCAGAAGGAATCAGATCTCCAAAAGCATATATAAATTTTTTCAATTTAACAGTTATTTCGACTTTTTGTTCATCAGGAAAAACAGTGTCACCTTCAGCTTCAATTGGGATTTCTATTTCTATTCCTTGAGATGACAAAATCACATCCATATCCATTTTAGTATGTACAGTATCTAATTTATCCATCTCAACATAAATCTTTTCCACAGCTTCTTCTGGATCTCTTGGCATACCTAAACCAAAAAGATCCCTTGCCCAATAAAAATCACCTTCTATTACAGTTGCTGCTGTAACCCCACCAACAGTAATTAAAAATAATATAAAAAAAACAATTGCAATTTTTTGAAAAAATTTATCTTTTTTAGCAGCCAAAATTTTGGATTTTCTAACTAAATGTGGGGGGGGAACAATTGTTTTAATATGAAAATCAACTTCTGTTTTTTCTATATTTTTCTGATTCGGGGATATTTTTTGATTATCATTTTCAGACATTTAAATTTTCCTTTTTAAGCCATTTCTCTAAGTTTTGCAACTCTTTCTGAAATTTTAGGATGAGTACTAAATAAACCAGCAAACCAAGCTCTTGTTTTCCCTTTATGTTCTTTTAGAGGATTAATTATATATAAGTGAGCAGTGGCTTTATTTGCCGCCTTAAGTGGTTCAGTGTCTTGCGATATTTTTTCCAAAGCTCTTGCTAATCCTTCAGGATAACGAGTTAATAAAGATCCTGTTGCATCAGCCAAAAATTCTCTTTTACGGGAAATAGACAATTGAATTAAAGTAGCAAATAAAGGAGCTAAAATAGCCAAAACCAGTCCAACAACAAACAATATTAACTGCAGTTGTCCTCCTCCTTCACTACCTCTTCTTCTTCCTCTTCCACCCCACCAGGTCCAGTGCAGAAAAAAATCAGACAGCAAGGCTACTATTCCTACTAAAACCACAACAATGGTCATTAATCTAATATCATAATTTCCAATATGAGAAAGTTCGTGAGCAACTACTCCTTCCAACTCAGGTTTGTCTAATTTATGCAAAAGACCGCTGGTTACACATATTACTGAATGTTTTGGATCTCTCCCTGTCGCAAAAGCATTAGGAGCAGAATCATTGATTATATAAATTCTGGGTATAGGAAGCCCTGCGGTAATACATAAATTTTCCACAATATGATAAAGCTCTTTATTTTCATTTGGTTTCACTTCCTTTGCACTAGAAATAAATAAAGTTATTTTATCAGAATACCAATAAGATGAAATACTCATTGCAACAGCAAATATAACAGCAATAGGAACAATAAAAGGATTTTCAAAAACTTGAGAAAAAACCCAAGCAATTCCAATAATAAATATTAAAAAACCCCCAATTAAAATAATTGTTTTTCTTTTATTAGAATCTATTTGATTATACAATTTTTACTCCGTAAATTTAAAACTTTTTATCGCTTTATCTCCAGCGTTTATCAATCCTTTTGAAACTTCAATATTTGTTGCAAATGCAAAATAATACATTGATTTTTCATCTATCATAAATACAAAAACTGTCCTTGTTTCATTTTCTTCATCTGACAAAGAAATAATTTTTTTCCAAGCTGGTATCCCATCAATTTCTATATCCTCATCACCTATTTCCTCTAACCCAGAATACTGTTCAGCATAATATTCCAAGACTTGATTTATTCCCTCTTTAAATTCTGAATCTTGAACAGATATCAAAGGTGAACCAGGTGGAATATCTGTCTTGGTAACCTTAAATACAACAGCATTTTTACTGTCATCCTTATCAATATCTCTTCCCAATATAACTAAAATATCCATGCCTGACATTTCTCCAACAATATCACCAAATGTTTCTGAAACTTCCTCATCATTTAATTCTTTCCAATTGGCTGGATGTGAAAAACTGAAACCTTTGTCAGAATCAGTATATTTTACCATTCTGCCAGGCCAGTAGAATAAGAAAAAAGCTCCAAATAAAACCGCTAAAACAATAGCAACAATCAACAATTTTTTCGGTATATCTTTAGAAGAATGTACAACTACATTGCCTAATGGGTTGGCTTTTTGAGAAGGTTTAACTTCTTCTGAAGGTTTGGCATTATTAGTATTTTCCAAATCACCCTCCTTTTAAATCAAGTTTATTAAATTTTTATTTTCCTTGATTGTCAAATTCTACTTTTGGTGGTTCTTTCACTTTTTCTTTTTCACCTTCTTCTAATTCAAACAAATCACGATGTTTAAAATTAAGCATTCCCGCTATCATATTATTAGGAAATTTCTCAATTTTAATGTTGTAATCTCGAACATTTCCATTATAAAATCTTCTTGCTGCTTGAATTTTGTTTTCTGTGTCAGAAAGTTCAGTTTGTAAACTCAAGAAATTCTCATTGGCTTTTAATTCCGGATAACTTTCAGCTACGGCAAAAACAGATTTTAAGGCTCCTGCCAACATATTTTCTGCTGCTCCTTGTTCTTGAACTGAGCCAGCAGAAATAGCTTTTGTTCTGGCTTCGGTTACTTTTGTAAAAACTTCTTTTTCATGTGAAGCATATCCTTTGACTGCTTCAATAAGATTAGGAATAAGATCATATCGACGTTTTAATTGTACATCAATATCACTCCAAGCTTCATTTACTCGGTTTTTTGAGGTTACTAAACTGTTAAATAAAGCAATTGCCCAAATTAAAGCAATTCCAATAGCACCCAAAATAACCCATATTAAACTCATAATTTTCCTCCTTTTTTCTGATTGATTATACAATCAGAATAAATTACCTCCTCCAGTATAAACCGGAAAAGAAATAAACCTTTTTAAATTAATATTAATAAACTAAATAACTTATAAACATATTTTGTTTAAGGAATTTCTCCTTCATATTCATCGTAATCGTAATCATCATCATAATCATAATCATTTTCTGAATATCCTTCTGTATTTTCTCCTTTTGTCTTTCCTGTAGGAATTGTTAATTCTTGCCCTACATATAAATCATAAGGTTCTTCTAAATCATTTGCCTTTGCAATATCCCTCCAATCATCTATATCAAATTCTGCAGCAATAGAAGAAAGGGTATCACCAGACTGAACAACATAATCTTCTCCTTCAGTTTCTTCTTCAATTTCCTGATCTGTTACATTTTCATCCTCTGTTGTTTGTTCCTCTTGAGTTTCTATTTGTTGACTTTTAACTTCCGAATCTGATTGCTTTCTTAAAACAACCCACCAAACAATACTGGCTATAACAACACCAGCTACCAATCCAGCAATAATTGGACTTTTCATTCCTGCTCTTTTTGGTTTAGGTGGAAGTTTTGGTTTAGTAGGTAAATTTTGATTTAAATTTTGATTAGGCATCTCCATATATTCACCTCCGCGTCGAAGTAAACTTCAAACTCTCGCGATTCTACAAAGCAGAATCGCTCTCGCTTTTTGTTCACTTCTCCTTTTTCGCAAAAATTCTTTAGAATTTTTGCGAGTAAAATATTTAAAAAAGATTTTAAATTTTTAATCTATTTCAATTACTTTTTCAGTATACTCCTTTCCTGTAATTTTTACCAACAAAAAATGATGGAAATCTGCTTGACCAAAAACAGGTATATTATGAATTGGACCACCTGCTCCCCCAGTTATAGTAATAGAAACCCCTGACTGTGGATAATTTAAATGATTATGAATGTGTCCTGAATATATCTTATCAACATTATTTTTATTAGCTATATTAAAAAATCGTTCAATTCTTTCATCCGCTTCTTCTCCTTTAAACTTCAAAAGTTCTGAAGTGACAAAAGGACATTTTGGAGGTTTATGAACAAAAATAAATACTGACTTTTCTTTATAAGAATTCAAATCATTTTCCAACCAATTAAGCTGTTCTTCTGAAAATGCGTTCTCGTCTGTTACATCATCTAAAACCACAAAGTGGACTCCACTTTTATCCCAAGAATAATAAGTATATCCGAAATAATTATTAAATAGTTCATCTCCATTTAAAACATCATGATTACCAATGACTATATAATAAGGGATTTTAAGACTATTTACAAGAAATTTGAAATCAATAAATTCTGATTCTGCTCCAACTCTTGTTATATCCCCTAAATCAACCAAAAAATCCACTTGTTCTTCATTTGCTTTCTGAATAATTTTCTTATACACTTCTTCATTTGAATGACTGTCTCCGCAAACAATAAAGGAAAAATCAGATTCTCCAGTAATTTCTTCTTGATTTTTTTTATCATCACCGAAAAAAGATTCTACTTCCTTTGGCAAGTTTTTATAAACAAAATAACCGCTAATTATAATCAATATAAGAAATAAAATTAGTAATTTTTTTTTCAAATTTATTCTCCATTAATATTTCAAAAAACTTGGTTTTATTTTATCACCCTAAAACAAATTAGTCTAATTTGATAAAAATAAATATATATGATATTCTTTCATATACGTCTAATTTCGTTCTTTAAAATCCAAAAGAAAGGGGGATTTTTCAAAATCTGTTAATATCCAGGAATTTAGAAAGGTGGTTGATGTAAATGTCAGAAGAAGAAAAGATTACTTTAAGTGTGATTAAAGCTGATGTGGGGGGTTTCGTAGGACATTCTGATGTCCATCCGGCACTTCTAAAAAAAGCCAAAGATTGTCTTGAAGATGTAAAAAACAAAGGACTTCTGATTGATTATTGTCAGAGTAAAGTTGGGGATGATATTGCTTTGATTATGACCCATAATAGAGGTCCTGATGACGAAGATATTCATCGATTCGCTTGGGAAACTTTTGAGCAAATAACTGAAGTTGCTAAAGAATATGGTCAATATGGAGCAGGGCAAGATCTTATAGCTGAGGCTTTTGCAGGTAATGTTACCGGCATGGGGCCTGGGATTGCCGAAATGGAGATTGAAGAAAGAAAAAGTGAGCCTATTATTGTCTTTCTTGCAGACAAGACTGAACCTGGCGCCTGGAACTTCCCTCTGTACAAGATGTTTGCCGATCCTTTTAACACAATAGGACTTGTCATTGACCCCAATATGCATGATGGTTTTGATTACGAAGTGCATAATCTAATAAAGAAAATGAAGGTAGTTTTTTCTTGTCCAGGAGAAATCTACGATATGCTTGCCCTTATTGGATCTACTAGCCACAATGTGATCAAAAATGTTTTTACAAAGGATGGAAAAATTGCAGCTGCAACTTCTACACAACGACTTGCTTTAATCGCCGGAAGATATATTGGAAAAGACGATCCTGTTATGATTGTCAGATGTCAGTCAGGACTGCCAGCAGTTGGCGAAGTTCTTGAACCTTTTTCATATGCGCATTTAGTTAAAGGATGGATGAGGGGCTCACATCATGGACCTTTAATGCCAGTTTCTTTTAAACAAGATACACCAACTAGGTTTGATGGTCCTCCGCGAGTTGTAGCCCATGGTTTTCAGATGAAAAATGGAAAACTTCATGGTCCCCGAGATATGTTTGCCGACCCAAGTTATGATAATGCTAGAAAGAAAGCTTTGGATACAACAGATTATATGAGAGGACACGGACCTTTTGAACCCCATAGGTTACCACATGACGAAATGGAATATACTACCATGCCTGCTGTTATAGAAAAACTTGAGAAACAGAAACGATTTGAGCCTATTCCGGATAAGTAATATATTCTCGCCAAGTAACTTTATAAAATAAAATAGTTATTTTATTTGTATAAACAACTACACAAAAAGCCCGCTTTACTCATTATTGAGATTAAAAGTGGGCTTTTATTTTTGTAAAAGAAAAAACCGCCTGAAAATTATTGTTAAATAACCTACTAGGCGGTTTTATTCAATTATAGAGAAATCCCATTAAGACAAATTATAGGACAACTCTTGCCGGATTTTCCTTGGAGAAAGAGTTCTTGCCCTGATTGCTGTATAAACTATACCAAAGACAGCTATAAAACAAGCAGTTGCAAGAACAAGAAGATTCGTCAGAATGATACTTAACCACCAATGTCCTCCCCAATTAAGGAAAAGTATAGTGAAAACGTGCCGGTTGATATGCCAAAAGTTGAAAGAAACGTCTCGCAACCAGGGGTTTTGAGCTATATTCCCTCTAATTGCATACAACATAAACCAAGTCAACAGAACCTCCAACAGAACAAATATCCCAAAATACTTTACCTTCTTCATTCCAATTCTCTCCTTTCAAGGTCTCTTGCGTTCACAGTAAGGGCATTCCTCAAATTGTAGGTCGTGACCAAGATTTGGTCCATCTTGAGGATTCATCCTTCTCGCCAGTTGTGCAAGATATTTTGATGCTACAATAAGATACTTATACAACCAAGTTTGAGGAATAAATTCCCAATTCATCTTTTCAATTCTTTTCTCAATCCTTTTCATCCTAAATCTCCTCCTTTTCAAAATCTTGTTATACTTCACTATCTTTTATTATTTTTTCTTGCCTGTTTTAACAGGCAATCTGAACATACACATTTCTGCAATACATCTGCGACTGTTTCTGTCTCCTTCATATTCTTGTCCATATCTTGAAAAATCTCTTCACCACATTCATTACAGGAGAACTTGATTTTCATACCCCATTTTTCAAGATCTGCGATAGTTATAATTATGTTAAATATTGTTTCTTTAAATATATCTGGATCTTTAAAAAATTCTTCATCACATTCCTTGCAGGATATTTTCACTCCCACCCTACTCATCTCCTTTCCAAAATATATCTTAATTTTATATATAACAGCAGAACTGTTTTATTTTTAATGTTCAATTAAGAATATATACTAGCAAATTATACCTTAAAAGTCAAGGGTTTTTTACAAATTTATAAAAGAAAAAACCGCCTGAAGAATGTTGTTATAACAACACCTACTAGGCGGTTTTATTCAATTATATAATACTCTACTAGGTTATCAGAAAGATTTGGCTTCAATTATAATATCTGAAGTTCTTGTTGGTTTCATGCTTTTCATCTCCTTTTCAAAATATTTCAATCTTAGTGAGAATTTACTGAAGGAAAAACTTTTCTTATACTATCCAGATTATTTTGGAAAGCCAATTGGAATTCTTCTCCTTTTTGACTTTCTTCAAAAGCCATTTTAAAAGCCAGAAGAAAATCAGGATGTTCCGTAGCAAATTCCTTTACCTGTGAATCCAATCTAAAAAGACTTTCTAAATCTTTTGCTGCGACAAGATCATTAAAAAAATCTAACAATTCATCACAAAACCTAGATGCATTAGTTGTGCGCAATCCCCCCTTATGCCACAGAAGTTGTATCAAGGTGAGAAAAAAGTTTGTATCTTTATCCTCACTTTCCAGTTTCCACTGGAAGTTATTCATTCCGACCATCTTCTTCTTAACCTTAATCTTGGCAGATTTAAAGAATTTTATAAATTCTTTAACCGATACATTCCCATATTTTACTTGGGCACGACGATCAAGAATTCCAAAAAATTCTGCCGTTGCATCCCGAAAATCTCTCCAGTGATACTTTCCAGGATTTCGGGATTCTTCTGCAGATACTCTACGTCCAGAAGCTGCAGTATACCCTGTCCGCTTTGCCTCGAAACTGCTCTTGTTCTCTTCCCATGTTCTACGGCACTGATTACATTTAATGAGAAAGATTATTTTCTCTTTTAGAGACAAATACTCATCTACAACCTCTGCTGGGCCCCTGCATTTCTTGCATATTACCTTTGTTCCTACTCCTGCCATTTCAATCATCTCCTCCTTTATCAATAGATTTAATCTTTATATGACAACAAATATTATTTTGCTTTATTTTTTAATGTTCAAGTAAGGATAAATTTTACCAAATTATACTCCAAAAGTCAAGGGTTTTTTGCAAATTTACAAAAGAAAAAACCGCCTATTAATTGTTGTAATAACACCAACTAGGCGGTTTGTGTTTACTGAAAGAAAATAATATCTTTATTTAATTCTCACCCATCTTCAAATATCCTCTTTTTTGTTACTTTCCCAAGATCAAGAGTTGTTATATTAATTGCCGTGAGTGCTTCCATTATTGCCAACATATTCTTAAATATATATAAGGTCAAAGAAGGTACATATAATGCGCCTGCCAATGCTGCACCAAAAGAATGTAAAAGAATTCTAGCTTTTGCTATAAACTCTTCTTTTAACTCATTAGGCAATTCGTCTAATTCTTCTTGTAAATCTTGGGGTAGTGTAAATTCTAACTTACCTCCTTTTGCGATATCAACACTCAATTTCACTTCAATCCTCTCCTTTTCTTATAGATTTTAATCTTTATATGACAACAAATATTATTTTGCTTTATTTTTTAATGTTCAATTAAGACTAAATTCTACCAAATTATACCCCAAAAGTCAAGGGTTTTTTGCAGATTTATAAAAGAAAAAACCGCCTGTTAATTGTTGTAATAACACCAACTAGGCGGTTTTTGCCTGTGAAGGGCAGGACAAATTGTAAACTTTTATATTTCATTATTTTCTGTTTTCCGTATTTTTATTTTATCATTTTTTAAGATACAATCTATCTTATTTATTGCTTTATCATTATTAGTATTTTGAGATAGAAAATGAAGTGCTTCAATGACAGTTTCATGAACACTATAATCCGAACTAAAAATTCCTCTGGAGACAACATTTATACCCTCACCAATAACATCTAAAGATTCTTTAGAATAAATATTTGAAAAATCTAAACTTTCCAGTTTCTTACCTAAATTCATTGTGGCACGTACATAATCATAAGAATCATTCACTCTATCTTCCTCTTCACCCTCATCTTCTTCATAATGCCAAGAAAAATCCGTATGTTTGGCAAGAATATCATTAAAACATTTCATCATATATTCTAAACTTACTTCCCATCCAGAATTCGTTAGTAATTCTAAAGCTTGAGCTCGATCAATATCATTACCGGCGATATTAATACATTTTACAACAAGATGTTTTATAAGTTTTTCAAAGCCTAACGAATCATTCTTATTAACAATATTACTTTTTTTCATTTCCTTCTACTCCCTTTGTTATAAAAAAATCATGCCAAACCTCTATATCCATACTGACCTGACCAATTATGACCACAATCGTCACACTCAAAATCTGCTACATCATCAATATAGTGTATAGAAAAAGCTTTATCTACAATATTAAATGCTCTTGTGTTTTCGCTACCACATTCCGGACATTTTTCTCCACATCTTTTTACTCCTAGTTTAGAATTTCCGTGTCTTTTTTCTTTGTCTTTCTTTTCTGGTTTTTCCGCCATTTTGCTCAACCCTTTTTAATTTTTTTTACTAAGACAAATGTAAAACATCTAATCTTCTTTAGGGACAATACCTTGTTTTGTGATTCTAAAAACATCTGATGAAGAATCTGGTGCAAAACTATACCTAATACTATCTTGACCTCCAAATCTACCTATCTCATCATAAGGCTTGCCAATTTTCCCTTCAACCGAGAAAAATATAATTTGAGAAATTGGCATTTCTCGTCTTAATGCAATCCGATGAAGGCCCAAATTAGCTAACTCTAAAACAATTATTCCTGAAAAACCAGGATCAATCTTCGGGGCATCTACTGTGGTGGTTACTCCCCAACGACCTATCCGACTCTTGCCCACCACAAATCCCATTAAATCATAGGGTAACCAATAAATCCGATGAGTGATTGCTTTAATAAAAGAACCAGGTGCTAATATATAAGGTTTATCATCTTCAAGCTCAAAAACAATATCATTTTTCTCAATTTGTTTTAAAGTTTCCTTATCATCAAAATCTACAATAGGATCTTGCAGCATCCCCCCTTGATTTACAGGACAAGAATGAGGATTTGAGTGAATTCTTAAAATTTTACCAAGCTTTAAATCAAGTGAAACATTTCCCAAAAGTTTATCAAGTTCTTTTTTACTATAAGGAGGATCAACAACAATTGTACCTGTTTTCCTTGCCAGCTGTAATTCTTCTGGCTGTTTTTTCTTTCTGCATAATTCTAAGACTTTTATACCTGACTCTTTGATGCCCAAATCTTTAAGACCAGAAAGTCTCTTTTTTATACTTTCGTATCCCAAAACTCCAATCGTTAATTCCGAAGACATTAACTATCACTCCTTTAAAATTCTTTTTTCTTAAATTTCTATATTTAATTGTAAAAGTTCTTTGTAGATATTTTATCTTAAATCTTATAAACATAAAAGTCAAGGAATTAAAAAATGGCTCCTAAAAAGCCATTATAAAGTGCCGAGGGCGGGAGTCGAACCCGCACGGTGTTTTATCACCACCGGATTTTAAGTCCAGCTCGTCTACCAGTTCCGACACCTCGGCACAAAAAACTAAAGTAAAATTATAAAAAGTTAATATCAAGAGGCCCGAGCCGGATTCGCACCGGCGTACGCGGTTTTGCAGACCGCTACCTAAACTACTCGGTCATCGGGCCTGAACCTTCAGGGCATAAGTCGGAAGTGTCTTCCGACGAAAGCGGGTGATGGGACTTAAACCCACGACCTTCTGCATGGCAAGCAGATGCTCTATCACTGAGCTACACCCGCACACTTCGTCACTTTGTTCCTCAGTGTAAATTTTTTATTAATTTTTGTTTCTCTTTTCTTGTCCAACTTTTTAATTGAATTTCTCTCTTTTGAGCCTTTGATCTATTATTAAATTTTTCAAAATAAACCAATCTAACTGGTCTTCGCATCAAAATATATTTAGATCCTTTTCCAGAATTATGAATCTCTACTCTTTTTCTAATATTATTTGTAATACCAATATAATAAGACTTATCAGAACATTCTAAAATATAAGTATACCAATTTTTATTATTCATAACGTAGCTTTTTGACTTCACTCAGAATCATTAGACTTTTAAATATTTATCTAAAAAAACTGCAATAAAAATAATGGTTTACCATCCTTCGACCGTGAGCTCGAGGTCGAACGGTGAGCGACTATCAAATTTATTTAAAAATGGACAGAATGGTTTACCATGAGCAACTTCACTGTAAAGCGAAGGAGTCAAATGGTGCCGAGGCCCAGACTTGCACTGGGGACACCAGGTTTTTCAGACCTGTGCTCTACTACCTGAGCTACCTCGGCACGTCCAAACAAACTTACCGCTTTCACGATTTTATATAACAAAATCGTTTCAGCTTTCAGTTTGTTTCTCCTTTTCCATAAAAATTCTAAAGAATTTTTACGATGTGATAAAACACTAAAAAAATTTACTAAATGTTCTTTTTTGGCTTCTAGCAATGCATCAAACGTGGGTGCTGAGGGATTCGAACCCCCGACCTACTGGATGTAAACCAGTCACTCTAACCAACTGAGCTAAGCACCCTTAAAATCCAAAAATTAAAAAGGAAAATTTTTTACACAAAATCTGAATATTCACTCCAACGTGGGCAGGACAGGACTTGAACCTGCACGGGAATACTCCCACTGGCCCCTCAAGCCAGCCTGTCTACCAATTCCAGCACCTGCCCTTCCTATTAAACTAGTTCAATTATACTATTTTAGCCCCATTTAGCAAAATTATGAAAGTCGGAAGTGTCTTCTAGTTCACTCGACAAAATACTTTAGTATTTTGTCGAAAGAGGAAAAGTCTATGGAACGATAAAGCTTGCATTAGCAAGATTTATAGTGGGGTAGGATTGGACATGCCGAAGGTGGGATTCGAACCCACAACCTTTGCAGGACACGGTCCTGAACCGTGCACGTATGCCAATTCCGCCACTTCGGCATGACAGGCTCGCCTCGATTCTCGCCACTATAGTAAAAAACTATTTAGGAACTCTTTTGGTTTTTATATACCAATCAGATACTCCCCAAAATCTTTCATATGGTAAAACAATATTATTAAGATTAACACCTTTTACTTCTTCAGAAACCCCATAAATATAATAAGGATTAAACAGGAAAATTGCCGGAGTCTCTTCAGCAATAATATTTTGAAATTCTATATATTTTTGAATTCGAAAATCAGAATCTAATGATTGTCGTGCTTCTTCTAAAATTTCATCTACTTTTCTATTAGAAAAAGAACAAAGATTTAAACCAGGACCTTCTGCTTGAGTGGAATGCCAATATGGATAAGGATCTGGATCTCGCCCTAAACTTTCTCCATACAATAATGCATCATAATTTCTAGAATGAATATAATCCTGCTGCAAAGTTTTACTGTCATAAATTGAAACTTCTACATGGGCTCCAATATTGTTCCAATTTTCACTAATAATTTGAGCAGTTCTTCCATATAATGATTTATCAACTGTTAATAAATTAAATTCTAGTCTTACATTATCTTTCTCTAAAACTCCATCACCATCTACATCCTCCCATCCTGCTTGTTTTAATAAACTTTCAGCTTCTTCTAAATTAAATGAATATTTTTTAACATCCGGATTATGACCTAATAATTCAGGTGATATTGGAGTATCTACTAATTGACCTTCACCATGTAATATTTCTTGAAGAATTTTTTCTTTATCTATTGCATATGCCAATGCTTCTCTTGTTTTATTGTCTTGAAGTATTTTTGATTTAACATTAAAAAATACTGCTGTATATTTAGGAAGAACAGCTCTATATAAATTTATCCCTTTCCAATCATCAACATTCAAAATATCTTCAGGGGAAATATAATCTAAACCTTGTATCTCTTTTTTCTTATATGCTTCTAAAACCTGCATATAATGAGAATAAAATTTAAAAGTTACTCTATTAATATAAGCTCTTTGAATATATTTATCATTATAAGCCATTAAAGTAATTGATTCTATATGCCCAAATTTGTCTTTTTTAATCTCGGAAAATTTATAAGGACCAGTACCAATGGGCTGCAGATTAAAATCAGCTTCCCAAATACTATTTGGGGAAATATTCTGCAAATAATGTTTAGGTAAAATTCCTAAAGTAGTATTAGAAAGAAAATCCGTATATACACTGGGTAAGGTGAATTGAATTGTCATATCATCTATCTTTTCAATCTTAACATCTTTCCAAATACTGGATAAAGTTCCTGTAAAGTCTGGATTTTGAATATATTCTATTGTATAAATTATATCATCAGAAGAAAATTCTTCCTTGTCATGCCATAAAACTGAATCACGTAAATAAAAAGTATAAGTTTTATTGTCAGAAGAAACATCCCATCTTTCAGCTAAATCACCTACTAATTCTCCATTTTTATCATATTTAGTAAGTCCAGAAAAAACTAAAGAACACAAAACCATATCTGTATCATTTCCAGAAGACAAAAGAGGATTTACATATTTTGGCTCTCCCACAATTCCCTCAATATAATTACCTCCCTTGGCTGGAACTATAGAAGTAGATTGAATATAATTTTTCCAAACTAAAATTCCAGAACAAAATATAATAATAGAAAAAAGAGTACCAATAATTACTAATTCAAAAGTAGAAAACCTTTGAAAAATTTTAATAATTATAAATCTTTTTCTATCTTTCTGCTCAATATTTCTTAAAACTCTAAACCAATGTAACAAGCCTGAAAATACAGAACGAACTAATCGAAATGAATAGAGAAAATAGGATTTAATTTTAGCTAAAATTTTCTTGAAAAATTCTTGGGTGTTATTCACAATAGTAAATACCTCTTTATAATCTAAAAAAGCCTGTTTTAAATATTTAATCAGGCAATTATTTTTACTGAAATTATATCTTAATTTACGTTTCCCTTAAATTATATCTTAATTTGCGCTTCTCTTAAATTATATCTTAATTTGCGCTTCTCTTAAATTATATCTTAATTTGCGCTTCTCTTAAATTATAATAGAATAATACTCATTTTTAAAATCAATATGTCAATGAAAAAAAATATAATAAATCCAAACTATCTAATCATCAGGTTAATCAGGGCCGTAATTATAAAGAAAAAAGCTAAAATAATTGTAATATAATGAAGATATTTCTCAGCACCTCTTTTAGTTCTATAAACATTACTGCTTCCACCAAAAGCCGCCCCCAAACCAGCCCCTTTTCCTTGTATTATAATAAAAATTACAAGTAAAACAGAAATAATGATTTGAATAATATTTAAAATATTTCCCATTTTAAACTCCCCTATTTCCGTTTACTTTGTAAACGGAACGGGCCGGTCCGATGTTGCATCAGACATAGGCCATTTAAAAATACTCTCAACATTGAGTATATTATCATAAAATATTTATATCCACAAGTGATAACCAGTAATCAAACTATAAGAGACCCAACCTCCAAGAGTAAAAAAGAACTTGGGGAAGATTGGGCCTGCCCCAACTGGTCAAGGCAAGTCTCCCAAAGTTTATCATAAATAAAAAAAGAGCATAGAATATAATCAATTAATAATGATTATAAATATTCTATGCTCCATAATAATTTTACTTTTCAAACTTTAATTGTCTCTATTTTTTTTACCTCCCATTTTCCACAACGACTGCCCCAATAAGCCAAAGTTTCTTCCTTATGTTCTGTTTTTACTATCTCACAACTATTTTCGCAACCTTTACAATGGAAACTAGAAGTTGTAAAGTTTTCCTGCACTGTTTTAAATCCCCTAAAGTTAGTCTTTCGATTACTCTCGGTAATTTCTTCATGTGCAAGCAAAGCTGCTCCAACTGCACCCATCACATGATAATATCTATCAGGAATGATAATCTCGGTATTCAGTTCTTCTTCAAAAGCTCTTTTTAATCCTTTGTTAGCCGCAACTCCTCCTTGAAAAACTATAAGATCACTAAGCTTTTTACCTTTTGATAGATTATTCAAGAAATTCCTTACAAGAGCTTGACACAATCCATAAATGATATTGTCAACTTTGTGTCCTATCTGCTGTTTATGAATCATATCACTTTCTGCAAACACAGTACAACGACCAGCAATCTGTGCTGGTTTATCTGCTTTTAAGGCATAATCTCCAAATTCTTCAATGGGGATCCCTAGTCGTGAAGCCTGATGATCAAGAAATGAACCAGTTCCTGCAGCACATACAGTATTCATAGCAAAGTCAGTAACTATTCCTTCTCGAATTATTATTAACTTAGAATCCTGACCGCCAATTTCCAATACTGTTTTTACTTCTGGAATAACATGAATAGCAGCAACTGCATGAGCTGTTATTTCATTTTTTATTATATCTGCTCCGACAATAACCCCGGCTAAATATCGGGCACTTCCTGTTGTTCCCACACCACAAATTTCAATATTATCAAGTATACTGTTATTTTCACGAAGGGCGACAAGTCCATCTTGAACAGCTTTTATAGGATCACCCTTAGTGCGTAGATATTCATCAGCTAAAACCTTGTTTTTAAAATTAACAACAACCAAATTTGTGCTTACTGATCCAACATCAACACCCAAGTATCCTTTTATCATCTTCTTCGCCCTCCCTTCACCAATTCTTTTCTATTTTTCATCAAATCAATAAAAGCTTCTAATCTCGTTTCTATTCCTGCTTTACCTGTTTGTTCATCAATAACTAAAGATAAAACTGGAATATTTTCCTCATTAGAAACCCTGGGAAGAATCTGCTTTGCCACTGTTTCAGGCATACAAGTAAAAGGCATTAAATGAACAATCCCATCAAAACCATGTTTGGCAGACAAAACAGTATGACCTATTGTGGGTAAACCCTCTCCTCCAACCATATAACTTAAATAAGGTTTAGCTTTTTCAATAAGAGTGTTATAAGAAGTTCCAGCCACCGCATTCTCTTTTGAAGGAGAAATAAAATCTGAAACATAAACTCCTTTTTCAATATAGATTCCCCTCAAACCTAACCAATTTTCAATATCATAATTAATGAAAGGTTCTAAGAGAATATATAATTCTCCTACCAAACCAACTTTAAGTACATTGCGAGATTTATCTTGTTCCACATTTTCAATAAGATTTAATGCTTCTTTCCTAGCTTCTTCAATTTCCGAAGTAGTTTGAGCCTGATTAATATATTTTCTTGCTTTTTTATAAGCATTTGTGGTATCTCCAGGATTTGTTTCATAACATCTTGTCTTTAAAACCTCTTTGTCAAGCAAATCAAATGCCTGTTTTTTAAAAAAAGAATCTTTAACTATTTTCCATAAAACCCTATCATGAAGTGTCAAGGCACCCAATTCAACCCAAGGTCGTTTGGAAAACGAAGCAATGCTTTGTGTGATTTTTTTTGTCACAGGAAGAAAAATTGGTGCAATTTTACCAGGATTAAAAAACCTAAAAAAATCAGTAAAAACTTGCATCCCTTGTGCGCCGGGTGGTTCTATTATTTTGAATTGGAAATCATATCCCAATTCTTCCCTCAAAATCAACTCTGCCAAAGATCCATAGAATCCGAATCTACAAGGGCCACAACCACCTGCATGAATTAATATATTTGCCCCTTTTTCCAAAGATTCAATATAATTACCCATATTAATCTTCAATGGCAAACAAATTGTTTCTGGAGCATACTTAACTCCAAGCTCCAATGTTTTTTCAGTAGTAGGAGGCGGGTTAATAGACTTTACTCCCAATCTATTAAACATATACTCTAAAACTAAATGTGTATCTCCGCCCATTCTTGGAAAGCTGACAATTCTTTCCTTTTTAGGTATTTTTACCTTTTTAAAACTGGTAACTTCCCTTGAAGTTTTTTTTACTACCTTCGAAGTTGTAATCCTTTTCTTTCGACGAATCATATCAATAAATGCTTCAATCCTTGTTTTAATTCCTGCTTCTCCAGCATGCTCATCCATACTAATGGGAGTAAGCGGCACTTTATATTTTTTAGCTTCTTTATCTATAAAAGAACCTATAACAGAATCAGGTCCACAAGGAAAAGCAGGTAAATGAATAATTCCATCTATATAATCTTGACGGGCAAAAAACCGGGCAGCACCAAAAATATCTTTTTGGTAATTCCAAAAAAGAGGTTTAGAAAGAACAGCAACCTCTTTCTCTGTCTTGCGATTATTTATCATCTCTGGGGTAAGAATATATGTCCCCTCTCCACGAACTTTTTTAATAAGATTCATACTAAGATATTCGTCATAAAGAAGATAACAATGTCCAACAATTCCAATTGTCAGATCATTTCCTTTTTTTACCTGTTTCGGCTTATCTGAAAAAACTTCATTCGGCAAGAATCCTTGCTGTAATTTAACATGAAAATTCCTCTGGGCCTTTTCTGATTTTTTAATAGCTTCTTTAATTTTAAAAGATTTATAACCAAAACCGTTACCTACCTGTTCAAAAGCAAATTTCCAATCATTATTCTCTTTAAAATTAACAATTGGTGAAAGAATTCTTGTCTTATCATAAATTCCTAAATCTTTTAAAAGACTTTTAATCATATCAGGAAGCCCCATAAGCTTCGGACAAGTAAAACCTGAAGGATCAACACTCACCACTCGTGGTATAAAAATAGTATCAATTTCTTCTGCAAGGCTTAAAGCATGACCAAAAAATGCTTTAACTGGTAAACAAAGTTCATTTTCAGCAACTTCCAGACCTCTGTTTAAAATTTTCTTGTTAGTTGGCCTGGATGTTATTACTTGGAATCCTAAATCTTCAAAAAAAGTTTTCCACATGGGAAAATATTTAAAAAACAAAAGACCTCGTGGAATTCCTATCTTGGTGTCCATTTCTATCATCCTTTCTTATATATTAACTTTTCAAAGAACATATTCTATTTTATCACTACTCTAATAATAACAAAACATAAAACTGCAAGCAAATAAAAAAATATTATATAAAAAATTTAAAGAAAGGTGCAGAAAAAATATTTTTTTTCTGCACCTAGCCAGGTTAAGACTTGAACAAATTAAAAGATAATGCTTTAGCAATAGAAGAAAAAATATTAGATTTTCTCTTCTTTTTATCAGGGGTTACTCTTATCCAATCTACATAAAGTTTGCTACATTTCTTGCACCTATGATATGATCTAATTTTTACTATCTTTCCTTGATTTTTATACTCAAATATTTTTACCAAAAGCTTTTCCTTTTGCCTTTTAGTTAAATCATCTCGAGTAATTCTCTCCAAATCTCCCTTACACTCCCTACATTTTTTATGGCTAAACAAAAAAACCACCTCCTAAAATAGGACTTGTGTGGTAATAAATTAAAATTCACTTTGTTTCCCGGACAAACCGTGAATAAGCAAGTCTTAACCTACTACATATTCAATTGTGTATTAATATTAACATAATTTAAAATCCAAGTCAATACTTGTCCAAAGACGAACCTTGGGCAGTTTATTTTTTTTCCTTTTTTTGGATGATCTCTTGTAATTGAAAAACTTGCTTGCCGGAAACTTTCATTTTCTTTTTCTTTCGCTTTTCTTTTTGTTTAATTTTTTTTTGAGTTTCTTCTTCTAAATCTTCATATTTTTCCTTATTTTTTTTCATAAATCTCCAATATTTTTTTAGCTAATTTTTCCTGATTATGACGAATTAAATTCCTTTGAATCAATTTATCTGATTTATCTTGTTTTTTTACTTTTCTGGAAATCAAATCACACCCCAAAGCAACATAATGCTGTTTTTCAAACTCGCCTAAATTAAATTTAACCTGTTCTTCTCCGACTTTGGCATATTTTTTCAAAATACTTGAATCTGGTTTTTTATTATTATAAATTACATAATCAAAAAAATTACCTCCTATATACTTTTCAATTTCGGAAACAAAACCAGAAACAGTAAACTTATCGGTTTGTCCTTGTTTGGTGACTAAATTACATATGCAGATTTTTACTGCTTTAGACCTTTGTAAAATTTTAGATGCTTCTTTAACCAAAAAAATAGGAATTATACTTGAATATAAATTTCCAGGCGTTATTATAATTAATTCAGCATCTAATATAGCTTTTTGTGCTTCCAGATTAACATAAGAATTGGGTTTAATAAAAAACTTAACTGCTTTATTTTTTGCAAAATCAAATTCATCTATTTTGTTCTGCCCTTTTATAATCCTGCCATCTTCTAATTGAACACAAAGATTTATATTATCAGTTGTTATTGGAATTACTCTACCGGAAATATTTAAAATTTCACCAGCTTTTTTAACAGCTTCATTGAAATCTCCTGTTGTTTTTTCCAAAGCAGTAAGAAATAGATTGCCGAAACTATGGCCCGCCAAACTCCCTTCATCAAAACGATAATTAAAAAGATCACGCATTAATTTACTTGATTGAGAAAGGGCAACTAAGCATTGTCTTACATCACCAGGAGGTAAAACACCCAACTCATCCCGTAATATTCCAGTCGATCCTCCATCATCAGCCATAGAAACTACTGCCGACAAATTATCAAAATAATTCTTTAGAGCTGATAAAACCACAAAATTTCCTGTTCCCCCACCTAGAGTAACAATTTTAGAATTTTTTTTCATAGACTCTCTTTGATATTTTGAGCAATTTTTTCATTTTTAATCACTTTATTAATTTCATATAAATTAGCTTCTTTTATTTTTTTAACAGAACCAAAATAAGAAATGAGGGTTTTTTTTCTTTTTGGACCTAATCCATAAATTTCATCCAAAACAGATTTTTTAGCTCTTTTTACCATTAGTTGTCTATGATAAATTATAGCAAAACGATGAGCTTCATCACGAATCCTTTGTACTAAATGTAAAGCTTGGGAATCTTTGTTTAAGATAATTTTTTTATACTTTTGATTTTTAACTTTATAGATTTCTTCATTTTTTTTAGCCAATCCAATAGCAGGAATTCCTAAACTATATTTTTTTAAGACTTTATTTACTGAAGATAATTGTCCCCTACCTCCATCTATAATAACTAAATCAGGGAGTATTTTCTCTTTTACTTTTTTGATTTTTTTAAATCGACGCAATAAAACTTCTTCTATCATTGCGTAATCATTTATTTGAGAAACTTCTTTTATTTTAAATCTTCGGTATTCATGTTTTGCAGGTAGTCCTCCTATAAAAACAACCATTGATCCTGAAGCTTCTTTGCCGGCAATATTTGAAATATCATAACATTCAATTCGAAATGGAATTTTTTTAAGAGACAGCTTATCTTTAAGCTGAAGAAGAGTTTTTTCAGATTTTATATCCAAAGCTTCCATTTTTCCAAATACAATCATTTTACCTAAATGATCAAGATTATATACTCTATCCCGCAACAATGCTGCTTTTTCAAACTGTTGAGATTTTGCTGCAATTTGCATCTGTTTTTTAACATCTGAAATAAGTTTTTTGTGCTTTCCCTTAAAAAACAAAATTATTTGCTTTATTATTTTTTTATATTCTTGTGAAGAAATTTCTTTAATACAAGGAGCAGGACATTTTTTTATATGATATTGCAGGCAAGTTTTTTTAGGTAATTTTCGACAAGTCCGAAAAGGAAAAATTTTTCTTAAAATTTTCAGACTATTTTTCAAACTGCTTGTATCAACAAAAGGACCAAAATATAAAGATCTGTCATCCAAAGGCCTTCTTACATAAAAAATTCTGGGAAAATCGTCCTGAAAATTTATCTTAATATATAGAAAATTCTTTTCATCTTTCCATTTTTCATTATAGCGGGGTTTATATCTCTTAATTAATTCTGATTCTAATAACAAAGCTTCAATTTCTGAATTTGTCACAATGTGATCAATATTTTTTACTTTATCAATCATTTTACTAATTAACATATCAGATGTTTTCTGAAAATGAGATTTTATCCTTTCTCTTAAATTTGCTGCTTTTCCCACATATAAAATTTTCCTGTTTTTATCTTTGAACAAATAAACTCCAGGTTTATCGGGTAATTTATTTATCTTTTTTTCAATCTCATTTTTCATATCAAAAAAAGACTCCTTGTTTATATTATATCAAATATGGAATCTTTTAATAATATTGAAATTTATTTGTTATTTAATATTTATTTATTACTCTAGGAGACCCGACCTCCTGAAAGTTCTTTCTTACTATTGGAGGTCGGGTCTCTTATAGTTTATGCTTTAACCGCCAAGATCTATAATATTATTACCTCCTGGTATATTCCATAGATCAGTACCATATAATGTAGCTGGAATAAGAAGAGAATCAGAAACAGTATATACATAAAGATTATGATCACCATTTTCATTCTTTATTGCTGCTATCCTAAGTTTGTGTCTAGACCCATCATAATCAACTCCTGCTATAGAAATAATATTATTACCGGAAGGAATATTCCATAGATCAGAGGAAACTTCAGAACAAGGTCCTTCATAAATTGGACTGCTGTAAATATAAAGATTATAATCACCTGATTCATTCTTTAAAATTGCTAATTGATCTGCAGTGTTATCTAAAGCTTTAACTCCGCAAATTGATACAGCATTATTACCAGAAGGGATGTTCCACAGATCAGAAGCAACCAGAGAACAAGCTTGGCTTCCAGAAGGAATATCATAAATATATAAATTATAATCTCCTGATTCATTTTTTAAAACAGCTAATTCATCTTGTCCATCTGAATCTGAATCCAGGCCAGCTATAGAGACAACATTATTGCCGGAAGGAATATTCCACATGTCTGTTCCTATTTGAGAGACTGCTTCTTGTCCTGAAGGAGCATTATACAAATAAAAATTATAGTCACCTGATTCATTTTTAATAACACCTATTTTATTATTATCTAAATAAGCCACGGCCACTATATTATTTCCAGCAGGAATATTCCATAAATCAGAGGCAATTTCAGAACAAGCTTCCTCCCCTGAAGGAGATTGATAAATATAAAAATTGTAATCACCTGATTCATTTTTCATTAAAGGAATTTTAGGAGTAAAGGATGAGGTCTTAGTATTAAAAATATAGTCAGAATTTTGTGCTGGGTTACCAGAAGCATCTTCAGATTTCACTTTAAAATGATAAGTAGTATTTTCGGCAAGCCCAGAAAGACCAACACTATGAGAGGTGGTCATATTTAAATCTAAGGCTGTTGAATCTCCATATTCAATTGACAAACCATATTCTACTTGAGAATTACTATTCTCATCTGTTGTCCATGATATAGTGGCTTCTTGAGTGGTAATATCAGATATTGTAACTTGTGAAATATATGGGGAGGTATTATCAGGAAAAAAGCCGAATTTATTTTCTATAACATTCCAAATTTGAGAATCTTCTCCTCCTAATCTCCAAATAGCAATTCCCCCAATATTATGGTTATTTACTAAGTTTAATTTATATTGCAAACTTTGAGCATCTTCAAACCAAACTTCATGGTTTATATTATCTTTAGTATAAGTAAACCAAGGACAAAAAGTAGTGCCATCCCATCTTTGAGGTGCATTATAGTTAGAAGCTAAGTTTGATATTTCTTCATACATTAAAGATGTTCCAGAAGATCCTATCCAATCATATCCATAGGCAGGAGTTCCCATAACTATCTTTGATTGAGATATTTTTGTTAAAGCAAATGTAATCACTTGATCTACCCAATTATAAGGGGCAATAGCACCCGGATCTGAAGTAGACCAGTGATAGTCATAACACATTATTCTTACTTTATCAGCATGATTTCCTATCACGGTCCAATCCTGAGCTTGAGGACCATTCCAACTGCCTGGCTCTGAAGTTTTAGCATGAACAGCTACATAAAGTAATTTTCCTTGAGTATGTAAAGAAGTAGATAAATCTTCAATAAAGCTAGAATAAGCATCACGATCAGAAGCATTAAGATTTTCATAATCAATATCTATACCGTCATAACCTAAAGATGTAACTTTATTAACTATATTATTAATATGAGTAGCTTTAAGAGAAGGATTATTAATTATATTGCTTATTGTATCTGCATCCCAACTATCATTTATATAATTATTAATTAAAGGAATAACTAGAATACTATTTGATTGAGCAAAATTAATTATATTTGTATCTTCAGCATTATCATAACTAATAACTTCTCCAGCAGAATTTGTTTTATACCAACAAGGGTAGATTTCATCAAGAACACCTACATTATTTTGGAGAGATTGATATCCTCTTTCTTGATCCCACCATGCTAACCACCCCCCTACCGATCTTGTAAGACCTTCTCCAAAAATGGTTAAAGGTTGAGACCAAGCTTGAACTTGATCAGAACCATCTAGAATTTCTATTCTTACATATTTTTCACTGCCTGAAACCGTATAATTATCAGATTGAGCATTAGTAGTTTTAATTACTTCACCAGATTGTTTAATCCATCTTATTTTATTTCCATTTGTAGTGGAAGCTGAAATCTCTTCCCCTGCAACAGAAACTGAAAGATCAAAACCTCTGGAAGCATAAAAATTACCCAAAGTCATTTGATTTATAATTTCTTCTTTTGTAGGCGATGCATCATTGGAATTTACCACAATATATCCATCACCTCGCTGACCTGTTGTGTGGGCATCATCATTAGCCGATCCCCAAACAATTTTGTCATAACTTAAAACAGAATCCCAAGTGTCAGTAGAAATCATATCTGCATTACCATTAAAAATTTCCAAACCTAAAACACTATCTAAATCCATAATTTCAGATTGAGTCCAACCACCACCTACTCTATTTATATGGTTAAGAACAGTTTTTCCTCCTTGACCTAGAGCATTATTTATTCTCCCTTGATCAGTACCTGAAGTTATCGGAGTAGTAATATTAATGTGATTCATATGACCCGAGCTACCATCAGAAGAATCTTCTTCAGTATTTCCCAGCCACAAAATGCCACTTATTTCAGGATCAGAAGTTGTAAAATTATGATCAGTAATAGAATAAAAATCATAACCATTGTCAGCATACCACTGTCCAACTACAGAAGGAGAATCTGATCCATCTGAGTTTGTTGAATGACAATGAAGATTACCTTTGTAATTATATGAATATCCTTGATGAGGATTAGATACCGAAATAGCCTGGGCAAAAATAGGTTCAGCCTTTATCTGTTTAAATGAAAAAGGACCCAAAGAAAAGTAAAATGAAGATATCAAAACAGTAATGGTGTATATAAACAAAACTACCAAATGAATAGTGGTAGCTTTAAGATTTAGATGCCATCTGTAATAGAACTTAGATTTGCTTCTCAAACAGTTGTGCAGAGGAAGAAGAGTGTTGATCTTAGTAACTGTACTTTTCTGGATTTTATCTACTTTGCAATCTAGTTCTTTGACTTTTCTTTTTATATCCATTAATTTTTCTATTTGATTTTTATTTTTCATTTTATTCATAGTCTTATTTTATTTTTACTTGCCCTAAGTTTTGTCTGCAGTGAGCTTAGTCAAACTGTCAAAGGGTTTTTATTTATTATTTTTTTGTTTTGTTTGTAATTTGTTATTTGCTGTGCCCTATACCGAACGAACAAAGTGAGTTCTGGTACAGGGATATTTGTCATTTGGAATTTTTAATATTATCCTCCCAAATCAACTATATTATTGTCACCTGGGATGTTCCATAGGTCTTGACCATAGGAGGAAGCTGGAGTAAGTAAGGTAGAAGGTAGATTATATACATATAAATCATAATCACCAT
>SDBS01000069.1_pt1 | contig 75164 bp, 49 predicted proteins | sample 2277091 | NCBI WGS metagenome assembly SDBS01 (sample SAMN10404972, study PRJNA504765) | marine sediment metagenome | isolation source: marine sediment core GS10_PC15, 163 cmbsf | place: Arctic Ocean: Southern Knipovich Ridge | collected 2010
GCAACTCGGGAAGAAAGAAGATTTTTTCATTTCTTATTTTGATAACAGGGCAGGTACGCCTATGCTTAGGGAGCAAATTTTGGCAGGTGTAAAACCTCTGATCATAAGGGCTGGCTGGAAGAAGGAAATAGATGCCTTTAAAACCATCCGGAAAAAATACCTTCTATACAGGGATTTTGAGTAGATCACTGCTTTTTTTCAAATAATTTTTACTACGTAGTTAGCCACAGTACAACGATCCTCCCGGATCGTTGATTATTGGTTGCAAACGAACCGGAGCTTCGTTTTACTGCAAACGAACCGGAGCTTCGTTTTACTGTAACGAACCACCCGTCTGGAGAATACCATGCCGGGTAAAGAGCTTCGTTTTACATAAATTCGTTGTATTCAGGATTGATATACGACCATTTCCAGTCTTTCCTCTCTTTACATAATCCTGCCTTGATGGGATTGTCAAGTACATAACAAATAATTCTATACAATTCCTCCCTGTCTCGTATTAATCTGTCGTAACTTTCATGATGCCAAAACTGTCCGTTTAAGCCTAAAAGTTTATTGCATTCTCTTGCACTGTAATTTTTTATTGATTGCATGATATCCTGTAGAAATAATGGAGAGCCGAGTTCATTTTTCTCAAAAACTGTAAAAACAGCATGAACATGATTCGACATTATACAATAGCAATATAAATCCATTCGCTTATTATTCCAGTAATGAATAGAATCTGCTACTGCCTGGGCAACTTCAGGTTTTTTCATGAAGTGCTTACCGGATTTTAATGTATTAAGTTTCTTATCAAATTCCAGGAAGTATTTATTCCCGGCCTCTTCCAGGTCTTTCTTTTTATTATTTGATTCATTGTTGATCTGATCTTTGATAAGTTTAAACTTAATCTGTAAGTCCGAGAACCTATTCTGTATGAATGCTCCGGTTAATAGCCAGGTAACAAAAAATGTTTGTCCCTGAATCTGAAGATGAGGAAGATTTTTTCTGTAAAATTCTTTCTTTTTCATCAATTTGGATGCTGGTTTAGTATAACGGTCTTTCAGTACAACGATCCTCCCGGATCGTTGAAACGAACCAGAGCTTCGTTTTACTGTAACAAACCACCCGTCTGGAGAGTACCATGCCGGGCAGGGAGCTTCGTTTTACTGTAACAAACCACCCGTCTGGAGAATACCATGCCGGGCAAAGAGCTTTGTTTTACTGGATCCTTCCAGGATATACCTTTAGTGCCTCCTCAAGGCATTTCATAGCTTCCCGGAGGTCTTCAATTTTTAAAACATAGGCAATTCTTACCTCCTGTTTTCCAAGGCCGGGGGTGGCATAAAATCCTGAGGCCGGGGCAAGCATTACTGTGGCATTCTTATATTCAAAATCACTCAACAACCATTGCGAAAATTTATCTGCATCATCTACCGGTAATTTTGTAATTGTATAAAAAGCCCCACCTGGCATTGGACAGCTAACACCTTCAATTTTATTCAGGGAATCTACCAGATAATTACGCCTGTCAATATATTCATTATAAACTTCTTCAAAATATTCAGGTGGCGTATCAAGAGCAGCCTCTCCTGCAACCTGACCGAATGTGGGTGGACTCAACCGCGCCTGGGCAAATTTAAGGGCTGTATCAAGTACCTGCTGGTTCCTGGTTACAAGAGCTCCGATTCTTGATCCACAAGAGCTATATCTCTTTGATACAGAATCCATCATTATAACATTTTGCTCAATTCCTTTCAGATTCATTGCCGAGAAATGCGCTTTCCCATCATAACAAAATTCCCGGTAAACCTCATCTGAAAATAAATAAAGATCGTATTCCTTAACAATATCTCTGATCTGTTCCAATTCTTCTTTTGAATATAAATACCCTGTCGGATTATTCGGGTTGCATATAATAATACCTCTGGTTTTTGAAGTAATAATTTTCCTGAATTCACTCACAGGAGGCAAGGCAAATCCATTTTCAATGAAGGAGGTAACCGGAACTACTTCCACTCCTGCAGCAATTGCAAAACCAATATAATTTGCATAAAAGGGTTCAGGTATAATCACTTCATCTCCCGGGTTAAAACAAGACATCAAGGCAAATAATATTGCTTCTGAACCACCGGTGGTAATCATCAATTGGGTATAATCAATATCAACCCCTATTCCTTTATAATATCCGGCAAGTTTTTTCCGGTACGATTCTATCCCGGCAGAATGACTGTATTCTACTACTTTCAAATTAAAATTGCGGATTGCATTAAGGGCAACTTCCGGGGTTGGAATATCAGGCTGTCCAATATTCAGATGGTAAACTTTTATGCCTTTGCGTTTGGCGCCTTCAGCATATGGCACAAGTTTTCGAATGGGTGATTCAGGCATCAGATTGCCTTTAATGGAAATAGATGGCATGAGAATTGAATTTTATATGATCTTTATAATTCTTATTCAACAAATAGTTGTTCACTTCAGGTATGCACAAATTTAATGAAGAATAAGGAAATTTAATATGTTTAAAATCATAATAACTTATTCAAACCTTGTTAAAATAATCAGGTCAGCTTTATTATTACTGTTATTGCGTGTTAGATAATGCACATCTGAAGCATAATTTTTATATTTTTGCACGATTATATTTATCAATAAATACAAAGCCTATATATGGATATTCCATCAAAATATGATCCTTCAAAAACTGAGGATAAGTGGTACTCTTATTGGTTGGAACATGGTTTTTTTAAGTCACAGCCCGATAACAGGGAACCTTATTCAATTGTAATACCACCACCCAATGTTACAGGAGTATTACATATGGGGCACATGTTGAATAATACCATCCAGGATATATTAATCAGGCGCGCAAGGATGCAAGGCAAAAATGCTCTGTGGGTACCCGGTACCGATCATGCATCGATTGCCACAGAAGCTCTGGTTGTAGCCAGCTTAAAGGAACAGGGAATTGACAAGTCAAAAATAACGAGAAATGAATTTTTAGGGCATGCATGGGAATGGAAAGAAAAACATGGTGGCATTATTCTGGAGCAGTTAAAAAAGCTGGGAGCTTCTTGCGACTGGGACAGAACAAAATTTACCATGGATGAGGATATGTCTGAAAGTGTATTGAAAGTTTTCGTGGACTTATACAGGGAGGGTCATATATACAGAGGAGTGAGGATGGTGAATTGGGACCCACAGGCCATGACAGCAGTTTCAGATGAAGAGGTGATACACAGAGAGGTGCAATCGGAGTTGTATTATATTAAATATGAAGTGGAAGGGGAAGATGCTTATGTGACCCTTGCAACGACCAGGCCTGAAACTATCCTGGGAGATATGGCCGTTTGTGTTCATCCTGAAGATGAACGATATAAGAAATTTCATGGAAAAAAAGTTGTAATTCCTCTTATCAATCGTCCGGTACCCATCATTACCGATACATATGTAGACAGGGAATTTGGAACTGGAGCCTTGAAAATTACTCCTGCCCATGATGTGAATGACTATGAAATTGGGATTCGTCACTCGCTGGGAGAACCCATTAATATTTTTAATGATGATGGTACTTTAAGTGATAGTGCTCAGCTATTTATTGGAAAAGATCGATTTGAAGTGAGAAAGCTTATTGCCGAGGAACTGGAAAAAAAGAATTGCCTTGTAAAAGTTGAAGACTATGTAAATAATGTTGGTTTTTCAGAACGTACCAATGCTGTGATCGAGCCAAAGCTTTCAATGCAGTGGTTTATGAGAATGGACAAACTGGCTGGACCGGCCCTGGAGCATGTAATGAATAATGATATCCGTTTGTATCCTCCAAAATTCAAAAACACATATCGTCACTGGATGGAGAATGTTCATGATTGGTGTATATCGAGGCAGCTTTGGTGGGGGCAGCAGATACCTGTCTGGTACCTGCCCGGATCGGCTGATTTTGTGGTGGCTGAGAATGCAGACCAGGCCTTACAATTGGCCAGGGAAAAGACCGGAAACTCTGAACTCAATAAAAGTGATCTCAAACAAGATGAAGATGTTCTGGATACCTGGTTTTCTTCATGGCTGTGGCCAATTTCTGTATTTGATGGAATAAGAAATCCTCAAAATCCGGATTTTCAATATTACTATCCAACCAATGACCTGGTAACAGCCCCTGAGATTTTGTTTTTCTGGGTTGCCAGGATGATCATTGCAGGTTATGAATATGTTGGCAAGAAGCCTTTTAGCAATGTTTATTTAACAGGGATCGTCAGAGATAAGTTAGGCCGTAAAATGTCTAAATCATTGGGCAATTCTCCCGATCCTATTGAATTGATGAAAAAATATGGGGCTGATGGTGTCAGGGTAGGTATGCTGCTATGTTCCCCTGCAGGAGGGGATCTTCTTTTCGATGAAAGCCTTACTGAACAGGGAAGGAATTTCGGGAATAAAATATGGAATGCTTTCCGGCTTATCAATTCATGGAAGGTGGATTCTTCACTTGATCAGCCTGAGGCATCAAAAGTGGCTATAAAATGGTTTGAAGAAAAATTGAATAAGTCAATTTCCACACTGGATGATCAATTCTCAAAGTACAGGTTGTCAGAAGCTTTAATGAATGTGTACAAATTATTTTGGGATGAGTTTTCTTCCTGGTACCTCGAAATCATTAAACCGGCTTACCAGCAAGATATAGATGCTTCTACCCTTTCTTCTACATATAGCTTCCTTGACACATTACTTAAGATCCTTCATCCATTTGTTCCCTTTATTAGCGAGGAGATATGGCAGCTTATTGAACCGAGACAAGATGGAGAAAGTATTATGATTGCTGAATATCCAAAAGCCGGAGAGTTTGATGAAGCATGCATTGATCGATTTGAGAAGGCTAAAGAAACAATTAGTTCCATACGTACAATCCGGAAGGAAAGAAATATCCCAAATAGAAATTCATTGAAATTGATGATCAGGGAGGATGAGCAAAAATTTGATAATCGTTTTGGCCCGGTCTTACAAAAACTATGTAATCTTTCCAGCCTCAATTTTATTCAGAAAAAACCTGTAGGAGCTGTTTCTTTTATAGTTAAAACAACAGAGTATTTTATACCTCTTGGAGATAAGTTAAATGAAAAAGAGGAGCTTGAAAAATTAAAAAAAGAGCTTGATTATAACAAAGGCTTTTTATCTGCAGTGAACAAAAAACTCGAAAATGAAAGATTTGTTCAAAATGCTCCGAAGGATGTTGTAGAGAAAGAAAAAGAGAAGAAAGCGGATGCAGAATCTAAAATCAAGACCCTGGAGGAAAGAATCGCTGAGCTCAGTTAATTCTGTTTATTTGCCCTTAAGGGCATAAGCGTCAACTTAAGATGATATTTGTCTGTAACTGAATCAATTGATAGCTTTAAGCTATTTGATTGGATTTAAAAAAGCCAGACAATATTTTACACTTGGTGAACCTTAGTGCCTTAGAGTCATGTCCCGAAAAAACAGAAATCTTTGATTTTATATTTTTTCGAGGATCCTCGAAATGTAAACAATTCGCCAAGTGGCAAATTGATCATTTCGGGAGTGGCAAAAAAGAAAGCCACAAAGGCACGAAGACTCCAAGAATACACCAAGAATTTGGATTGCTAATTGTGGATCGTGGTACTTTTGTTCTAAACAGAACGGGAAGGCATTAGCTACTGATAATCAAAGTAATAGCCAAGTTAGATAGACGCGTATGCCGTAAGGGGCTAAAAATAAATAAATTTCTTCCCCGAAAGAAATCCATAAACAAATTACTCTCCTTGTAGTGATATAGTTAGGTTTAGTAGCCTCTTTAATATACCTTGGATGTTACGATCAGCCGGGCATGTTAAGGAACATGATTGACAGGGGTAAATAGCATTGAATATTTGAGCTATTTTTTTAATTTTACACTCCCTTTTAAAAAATAAGAACCATGTATTTAAGTGATCAGGAAATTCGCCTTAATCCGAATGAGTTAGTCCAGCATTTAAAAAAAGCTTCTAAAAACTTCACCAGGAAGGATATCATAAAATTTATTGAAGACAAAGGTATCAAGATGCTGAACTTCAGATATGTTGCTGAAGACGGGAAGCTAAAGGTGTTGAATTTTGTTATTTCGAGTCAGGAACATCTGGAAATGGTTCTGTCGGTGGGAGAACGTGTGGATGGGTCCAGCTTGTTCTCATACATTGAGGCAGAAATGAGTGATTTATATGTGGTTCCAAGGTACAAAACAGCTTTTGTTAACCCATTTGCTGAAATTCCAAGCCTTGAAATATTATGTTCCTTCTATACGGCAAAAGGCACTCCTTATGAAGGAGCCCCTGACTATGTATTAAGAAAAGCTCATAAACAGTTTAAAAAAGATACAGGCTATACTTTTAAAGCTCTTGGAGAGTTGGAGTATTATGTAAATTTTAAATCCGATAAACTTTATCCTTTACAGGATCAGAAAGGCTATCATCAGTCAAAACCTTTTGCCAAATTTGAGAACCTGAGGGTGGAAGCTCTGCATCTGTTATCAAAAGCCGGGTGTAAAATTAAATATGGACATTCGGAAGTTGGAAGTTTTACCCAGGGAGGGGAAGATTTTGAACAGCATGAAATAGAATTTCTACCTGTGGATGTAGAAGATGCTGCAGATCAGTTAATCATTGCCAAATGGATTTTGAGAATGCTTAGCTACAAGCATAATGTAGAAATCAGTTTTGCTCCTAAAATTACGGTTGGAAAAGCGGGTAGTGGCCTTCATATACATATGATGCTGGAAAAGGATGGTCGTAATGCTATGGTAAGTGATGGCCATTTAAGCGAAATTGCCCATAAATTAATTGCAGGGATTTTAGATATTTCTTCAGGATTAACTGCTTTTGGAAATACAATTCCGATTTCTTATCTCCGGCTTGTTCCACACCAGGAAGCACCTACAAATATTTGCTGGGGGGACAGGAACAGATCAGCCTTGATCAGGGTGCCTCTTGGCTGGCGGGGCGGGAGTCATATGACTGTTGATGCAAATCCTGCAGAGAAAAGTGAGCCTGAACCCGGTGAAAGTAAACAAACCGTTGAATTCAGAGCACCCGATGGCTCAGCTGATATTTATAAGTTACTGGCCGGATTGGTGGTGGGAGCAGGACATGGAATACAAATGAAGGATTCTTTGAAACTTGCAGAGAAACTTTATATCAATGTCAATATATTTGATAAAAAAAATAAATCAAGATTGGATTCCCTGGATAATCTTCCGGGATCCTGTTGGGAGTCAGCAAATTCCCTGGAAAAACTCAGGTCTTATTTTGAGAAAAATAATGTATTCCCCCCGGAAGTAATAAACCATTCAATTCAGGCTTTAAGGTCCTACAAGGATGAGAATTTGAGTGAAGATCTGTATGGGAAGGATGAAGAAATCAGGTCTCTGGTTGTGAAATATCTTCACATAATGTAAGTTTTGTTTTTTCAGGGAGCCAGCCTGCTTCTTTTCCAACGATTTCCAGCGGAGATCTTATAAAGTATTCGGTCATTTAGCCTATTGGGTCTTCCCTGCCAGAATTCAATCTGCTCCGGCAATAAGATATAGCCTCCCCAGTAATCCGGTCTTTTAATTTGTTTATTTTTATACTCATCTTTCTTTTCCTGGAATAAATTTTCAAGAAAATCATAGTTTAAAACAGGCCTGCTCTGCTCTGATATCAGGGCGCTGATCTGGCTGCCAAAAGGCCTGGACTGAAAATATTGATCTGATTCCTCACTACTGACTTTTTCCAGAATCCCATCTATCCTGACCTGTCGTTCTGAATTTGGCCAGAAGAGAACAGATGAAACATAAGGATTTTCAGTAATTTCCATAGCTTTCCTACTCCTGTAGTTTGTGAAAAATACAAAGCCTTTCTCTGACCAGCAATTTAGCAAAACTATCCTGCTACTTGGTTTTCCCGATTTAGTCGAAGTCGCAAGTGTCATGGACCTTGGTGAAGTCTCATTTTCAAGAGCATGATTAAGCCATTTACCAAACAGTTTGAATGGATTCTCCGGAAGACTTTTCTCAGAAAGCTGGCCCTTGCGATACTCGTGATTGTATTTTGAAAGATCAGGAAAAGACATTTTAAAAAGTTGAATGGTTCAGAATAAAAGCAATAATGCTTGAGTTATTAATTTTATGTTTTTCTCCTTTTAAGAAGATCTTTCTTTATGTTGGCTGTAATAATACTTGCGTTTAATTCAAATCCAATAAGCAGGGAAATTGAATTGAAATAGATCCAAAGGAGAATAACCATAAGTGTTCCAATAGATCCATAGAGCTTATTATATTGTCCGAAATTATTTATGTAGGAGGAAAAGCCTAAAGAGGAAACTATAAAAAGAAATGTGGCTATAATTGAACCTGGTGAAAAAAACCTCCATTCCTTTTTCCGGGCAGGAATTTGATAATAAATGGACGAAATTATAAAGAAAACCAATGTAAGCAGTGTAAACCATTTTGCTGCAACGAGTAAATAGTAGGTGACATTAGTTTGAATAATATCTAATTCAACCAGTTTATTAAGAGTTGATTTCCCAGCCAGGATAACCAAAATGGCAATGGCAAGCATAAACGTGATAATGAATAAAAGAAAAAGAGAAGCCCTTCTTTGTGAAACCCATGAGCGGGTTTCAAACTCATGAGAAGAAACATTAAATGCATGAAGCAGGGCATGAATTCCATTGGTTGAAATCAGGACAGTTGTAAGGAACATAAAAAACAACAAACCTCCACTTTTCTTGGTAATCACCTCAACAATAGTTCCTTCAATCATCAGGAATGCATTTTCAGGAAGAATATTCTCCAGAAACAGCAACATTTCATTCTGAAAATTTGAAATAGGAACAAAAGGGATGAGTGTGAAAATAAAGATCAAAGCAGGAAGTATACCAATGAGAATATTAAAAGCAATGGATGATGCCCGGGTAACCAGGGTGCCTTTTTGAAATCCCCGGATAAAAAAAATGATTACATAATAAATGGATACCCTATGTAAGCCGGGAAGAGAAATCATTTTTGTCCTGGAGACCAACTTATCCCACAAGCGCCTGATTCGATCTGTTTTCTGAGTTGATTCAGACAATTATTTCTTCTTTAGTTTATAAATGAAGTCATTATTTGTTGTTCTAATTCCATCATAGCAAAATTAAATATAAAATTACCGGAAACTTATCAGACGACTTTTAAGCTCATATCCAGGCTGTGGATCTGATGAGTGAGGGCTCCTACAGATATAAAATCTACACCACAAAGGGCATAATCCCGTATATTTCGTATTGTAATCCCACCCGAAGATTCTGTTTCAAACAAAGACTTTATTTTATTTACAGCCTGCAAGGTCTGTTCCAGGTTAAAGTTATCAAGCATAATACGATCAACACCCCCGTGACGGATGATTTTTTCTACATCAACTATGTTCCGGGCTTCAATTTCTACAGGTATATTAATTTTATTTTGTTTCAAATAGTTGAGAACACGATCAATTGCCGGTTCAATGCCCCCTGATAAATCAATATGATTGTCTTTAATCATTATCATATCATAAAGACCCATCCTGTGATTCAAGCCTCCACCTATTCGTACAGCTTCTTTTTCAAAATATCTTAATCCCGGACTGGTCTTTCTGGTATCCAGGATTTTTGTTTTAGTTCCTTCTAATTGAGTTACATATTTAGAAGTTTCGCTTGCAATTCCACTCATTCTTTGCATGAAATTCAAAACCAGGCGCTCCGCCTGAAGGATCTTCCGGGAGTTTCCTGAAACAACAAATGCAATATCGCCAACATTCACTCTGTCACCATCAGAAAGGTGGAATTCAATATCCAGGTTTGGATCTATCAATGAAAATATTTTTTTTGAAACGCTGATTCCCGCCAAAATACCATTTTCTTTGATATTCAGCCTGGCTTTTCCTGTAGAATCAGAAGGAATACATGATTGTGAAGTGTAGTCGCCACTCCCATAGTCTTCCTCAATGGCAAGGAGAATTAAGCGTTCTTCCAATTGTTTATTCATTCTCCTTTTCAATACGGAATTGATGGATAAGGGTATTCCCATTTTTCTTCTTCAACAAGAAATATACGCGGAAAGAATCCCTGGTAGTAACCAGGTTCCCGATTCCATATTTTGCTTCGGTCTTTCCCCCCTGGTGTAGAAGCGAAAAACTTTTTGGAGGATTCTTTGAGAAAAAATCTTTCAGGATCATTTCAGCCTGGGTTTTACTATAAATCCCTTCTGTATCCAGAATAACCATTTCTACATTATCATTTAAATACTTAACAAGTTCTTTGGCATTCCCGGTTTTCAACGCAAGTGAAATACCATTTGGGATTTCACCCTGATTTTGAGAGAAAATGAAAGGGCTTATCAGAAAAAATAATAGAAACAGGATATTTTTTTTCATCAATGTATATATTATAAAGATCTTAACATTATGCGCAAAAATCAAACCAATTCAACTGCAATTTAACAAAATTCAATTATATACGGTAGTTTCAAGTTTCCAGTGCAATAAAATGAAAAAAGTTGTACTATGAAAAGGGCAAATTTCAAAGTGAGTCTTTCAAGAATGACCTTCCCCCACCAATTGGTCAGGCTTATAATACTTGAACAAATTTACCCTGCGTTTACCATTATTAAGGGAGAACCCTATCATAATGGTTGAATATGATATGAATAATGATTAATTTAGTTGGTTCATGAAATAAATTCATCCCATTGATCCGAAGTCTTCGTCCCATACCTGTAATCATTCTTACACTTATCTTTTTACTTCTTGGAGTGAGCTTTGATAGGTTCAACCTCCAATTTCAGAGTGAGGAAAAAATCACTGCAAGACTTCAGAGCTCATTAAATAAAAAGCAACTTCGCTTATCTCAATTATTGGATGAGATGACCAGCGATATAGGGAAAAAAGGTAATGATTATGACTTCCTGGATAATGCAAGCATAAAAAGAACCATGGAAAAGCAGGGCTTTGAGCTGTTTTTTTTCTTGCATGATACTCTGAAATTTTGGTCTGATAAAAATATTCAGTTGGAGAATCTTTTTTCAAAATTGAAACAGCAGCAGGGTGTAATATTTCTTGGAAGTGCCTGGTATGTTTATCAAAACAAGGAATTGCAGCCCGGAAGCTATTTGTCGGGATTGATTCTTTTAAAGCATGAATTTGCATATGAGAATGATTTTCTGCAGAATAAATTTCACAGGAATTTTCATGTCTCTTCATGTATAGGGATCTCAGCCATTCCGGTAGAGGGCGGTCGTGCAATTATGAGTAAGGATGAGGGTTTCTTATTTTCACTTTTTTTCCCGGCGGACTGTAAGTCAACAGGATTTCCTTTTGCAGCAATTTTTTATTCTTTCTCCCTCCTGAGTTTTCTTTTTTTTCTCAGGGCTCTTATTAAATCTCTCAGAGATAAGTACCCGGTTAACTGGCTGATATTTTTTATCCCGTTTATTTTGCTGGCCCTTAATTTTCTAATTTTCTATTTCAAGATTCCTGCCGACTTTTTTGACCTGGAATTATTCTCTCCATTTCATTTTGCAATATCCAATAGCTGTTCTTCATTAGGACACCTGCTGATTCATTCTGTATTTATCTTTTTTATATTCTATAATTTCTTTCAAGACTTCAGATTCAAAAAACTTATAAGTTCCAGAAGTAACTTAACACTCAGACTCATATGCTTAAGTGGGTTTCTTTTTGCAGCATTATTTTTTAGTCTGAATGTATTCTTATTCCAGAAGTTATTGATGGATTCAAATATTTTATTTGAACCCTATAAGATTTTAAAAATTTCATATCTGAGCCTGGCTGGATTTTTGTCCATTGTTCTCTTGTTTATTTCATTTGGCTTGTATTTATATAAATTGATAAATACATTTAAACCACTTTTGAAACGAAAGGAATTAATGCTTACATGGATGGTATCCATTGTTTTTTTCATACTTTTTCAATTCTTGTTACCATCCAAAATTGATTTCTACAGCCTGGCACTCTATATTCTGCTCGGATTTGTAATTTATCAATTATCATCAGGATTTTCTTATGCTGCACTTGTATTTTTTGCTATTTTATTTGGTGTGTATTCGACTTTCACAATAGTCTTAAATTCTGAGCTGAAGGAGAATAAAAGCAGGGAGCTTCTGGCAGTAAATTTAAGTGCCGAACGCGACCCTGTGGCTGAATTAATGTTTGGGAGCATTGCAAGAAAATTAAATTATGATGAAGGACTGAAAAACTTTATGAGCGTTGACAACTTTTCTGACCAGGATTTAGAAAAGATCTCTGATCATTTGAGAAAGAGTTTGTTTAATAGTTATTGGGGAAACTATGATTTATATGTTACATTATGTAATGCTAACTCTAAGCTGATTGTTGAGGATAAGTTAGAGGAATCGTGTTTTATTTTCTTTGAAGATTTTGTGAATGAATTTGGAACTCCTTTAACAACAGAGGGTTTTCATTTATTGAATCTTGGACAAAGCAACATTAGTTATTTTGGATCTTTTTTCTTTGAGAGACAAAACGACAGTCTTCTAAATGGGCTGTTCATTGAATTGTCTTCCCGCCCGGTGTTGAGGCAACTTGGATATCCTGAATTGCTGCTTGACAAATCTCAGACAAGATTGTCAGCCAAAGATGAGTATTCTTATGCAAAGTATGAAAATGGGAAACTTGCAATTCAATCAGGAGATTACAAGTACAATCTGAGTGAAAATTTTATTCCGGAGGAAGGAATGGATTTTATAGAGTATAATGCCGATGGGTTTAACCATCTTGCCTATGTTGCCTCCCCCGATCTGGTTGTGGTTGTGAGCCAGGAAGAAATGAAATTTTCCAATTTGCTTATTTCCTTTTCATATCTGTTTGTTTTCCTATTTTTGATTTCAAATTTGATTTTCTTACTGGCCTCCCTGCCTTTAAGAATTCATAAGAAGTCTTCCCTGTTGAAATACAAGATCCAGTTGTGGATGATCTCTATTTTGTTCTTTTCATTAATTTTCATTGGTATAGCCACTATCTTTTTTAGTATTCGTCAATACCGGGCTAATCAATTTGAGATTTTATCTGAAAAGATTCAATCTGTATACGTAGAAATAGACCATAAACTTGGTTTTGAACCGGAATTATCCCGCGGTTGGTATACTGATCAATATGAAAGCCTTGATGAACTGTTGATAAAATTTTCCAATGTATTTTTTTCTGACATTAATTTATATGATCCTGAAGGCAATATTCTTGCCACCTCCAGGCCAGAAGTGTTTGACAGGGGATTGACCGGCAGGAAAATGGATTATCATGCCTTCAGGGAATTGGTTGTGAACAATAAAGCAGAATTTGTGCAGGAAGAATCAATAGGAGAGCTTAATTTTCTTTCAGCATATGTTCCTTTTATCAATCATGATAATCAATTGCTTGCATACTTGAACCTGCCATATTTCAAAGGCCAAAGCTCATTGAAAACAGAGATATCCAATCTTGTTGTAGCCATTATTAATTTTTCAATGGTTATGATCCTGATCTCTCTTGTACTTGCAGTGGTAATCTCAAATCAGATAACCACACCCTTGCGGCTTATCCAGCAAAAGATTGGAGAATTGAAACTTGGAAAGAAAAGTGAACCTATTTATTACCAGGGAAAAGATGAAATTGGAAGCCTGGTAAATGAATATAACAGGATGATCGATGAGCTGGCAAGGAATGTTGAAGCCCTTGCTAAATCGGAAAGAGAAAGTGCATGGAGAGAAATGGCACGGCAGATTGCACATGAAATTAAAAACCCATTGACCCCAATGAAGCTAAGCATTCAACAGCTTCAAAAAGCATGGAATGACAATGCCCCTGACTGGGGGCAGCAATTGAAGAAAATATCAAAAACATTGATCGAGCAAATTGACAGCCTGTCATCTATAGCTACAGCCTTTTCAAATTTTGCCGAAATGCCACAGGCTCAAAATTCGCGTGTCGATCTGCTTGCTCTTATCAATAATTTAGTAATGCTATTTTCGAATGATGAAAATCTGAAATTTAATGTAGATTTCAAGAATTATGCAAGTGCAAATGTTTTTGCAGATGATAAGCAACTGGGAAGGGTTTTTACCAATTTGATAAAAAATGCCATACAGTCTGTTCCTCCGGAACGAAATCCTGAAATAAATATTGAGCTCACAATTAAAGAAAAAAGTATCATTCTTAGTTTTGAGGATAATGGGGAAGGAGTACCGGAAGATATGGGAGAGAAATTATTTGAGCCAAATTTTACAACGAAAAGTAGTGGAATGGGACTGGGACTGGCAATTGCCAGAAAAATAATAAATGATGCAGGGGGTACTATTTTTTACCAGACCAATGTTGGAAAAGGAACCAGGTTTATTATTCAGCTTCCGGAGTTTACAGGATGATTAAGTTGAAGACTTGAAACCAAAGACGGATTTTGAGAAAACCTTCGGTATCAGTTAGATATATTTTTCAGATTAAAATCATAAACCCGCTGAATTAAAAAGATTCAATTTGAACTTATCGCTAAGGTTTTGCTAATAATATTTATATTTGTTACTTAGCAATAAACCAAAAACTGATTAGTCTTGTTGCAAAAGCAATTTAAAATTGTTGTACTCCTTCTTTTTTTGTCAGGATTCCCATTTGTTGGTGAGTCCCAGACTCTAATTTCAGGTGTGATTAACCAGTATACTAAAGTTAGCTCGGTAGCTGTTGATATGGTTACGGTAAGTAGTGTGGCAGCTTTCGAGGCAGGGGATACCGTTTTGATAATTCAGATGAAGGATGTAGCAATTCTTGACCCAATCGATGACCTGAATTTTGGTTTTCCGCAGCAGATAAACAATGGAGGGAAATATGAATTTCTTTTAATTTCTGTCATAAGTGGGAATCAGATTACTTTTACCGCTGACTTACTTGGGAACTACAATCCAGAAGGTCAGGTTCAATTGATTAAGGTTCCTGCTTATAATGAGGCAAAGGTTAATGGGGTACTGACTGGCAGTGCATGGAATTCAGCCACAGGAACAGGAGGAGTTTTAGCATTTATTGTAAATAAAACCCTGACTCTTGAAGCAGATATTGATATGAGTGCTAAAGGCTTTAAAGGAGGTCTGGCTGAAGATGGGGATGGAAATTGTGCGGATTTCGATTCCATTGAGTATGTAAAAACTTATTTTGATGTATTATCCCAGAAAGGAACCAATAAAGGAGAGGGCTCAGCCAGTTATAATTCGGTGTCTGTTCTGTTGGGCACTGCCTATTCTAAAGGTCGCGGAGCAATCTTTCAGGGCGGCGGTGGAGGAAACGGAAATCTTTCAGGAGGAGGAGGAGGAGCCAATATCGGATCAGGTGGAACCGGAGGATGGGAACCACTGCCCTGTTCATTCTATCCTGGTATTGGAGGCAAGGGGGGATGGGGCGTTGATTCATATGCAAACTGGGCATCTGAAAACCGCATTTTTATGGGAGGAGGAGGAGGTGCCGGAACCCAGTCAGGTGGAGCTGTTGCAACGGACGGAGGAATTGGCGGTGGCATTGTGATTATTATGACAGAATCAATTATCATTCCCGGTGCAGATGTGTATATAAGATCCAATGGGGATGATGCTTTATTGACAAACACCGGTGGTGGAGGCGGTGGAGGAGCCGGAGGGACAATAGTTTTTAGTGTAGATAATATTGGTGGAGCCGGGAATTTGCATCTGGAGGTTACAGGAGGAAATGGTGGAGTTGTAACTTGCGCCGGTCCTGGCGGTGGTGGTGGCGGCGGATTGATCTGGTACTCAAATTCAACCGACATTGCAGCTATCGATACTATTTTAGATGGAGGAAGTGAAGGCTTTGATCTTTCATGTGGTATTTCAACTTCTGGTCCTGGTACTCAGGGTAGCACCCAGGCTGGATTGGTACTACCCCTGAATGGTTTTTTGTTCAATACTATCTACTCATCTCTTAGCCTAAGCAATACCGATACCATCTGTGAAGGTGACATTCCTCCGCAATTACTTGGTACCAAACCAAAAGGAGGAACCCCTCCCTATGATTTTGAGTGGGAAAGCAGTACAGATAAACTTGTTTGGAATTCAGAAGTGCAGGGAGCTTTATTTCGAACCTATACACCAGCCGCACCATTAGTGGATACTACCTATTTCAGACGAACTATTCGTGATATTTCTATCCCCGTAATCACCGACATAAGTAAAATACTAACTATTATAGTTCAGCCAAAAATTGAAAACAACCTTATAGCTTTTAGCGATACCTTTTGCTCTTTTATTCAGCCGGATACCATTTTTGCTTCACCCAGGCTTCCAGCCGGGGGTAATGGCCCCGGCAGCTATATTTACCTCTGGGAGAAAAGCCTGGATAATGGGATAACATGGATGGATACCATCCAGGCTAAGGATAAATATTATTACCTGTCTCCTGTAATGGATGTGGCAATTATAACAGATGTTTATTACAGGAGGATTGTAAGCTCAGGTATTGGTTGCCCTGATACCAGTACTTCAGGAAAAGTAATTTACCTGCCAGAGCTGGTAAATAAAATCTACATAGATCAATGGATATGTGATGGTGAAATTCCGGGTGTGCTAACTACAGATCCTTCAGATCTGGTCGGTGGGGGTAGCGGGAATTATGTGTTTAAATGGTATAACAGTGACAATGGTATAGATACCATCCCTGGCGTAATAGCTACTACTGAGTTTTTTCAACCGGGAGCTTTGAGTCATGGAACAAGCAGCGACAAATCCTTTTTCTATCTCAGGAAAATTATTTCAGGAGCATGTAAAGATCTCTCCAATTCTGTTGAAATTGTGGTTCATCCTTTAATCAGCGGGAACACGATCGCTGCTGATCAGACAATTTGCAAGGGAAGCACTCCAGTTGCCCTGGACGGATCTGAGCCTCCTGTGTTAGCCGGTGGTGAAGGAGCCGGAACTTATACCTACCAATGGCTTGAGAGTACGGATGATATTACGTATGCGAATATTGCCGGGGCTACCGGAGCCCAGTTTAGCCCTGGAAATTTAGATGTGAAATATTATTATCGCCGGGAAGTTACTTCAACATTTGTAAATGGTGCTAATAATGTATGTATTGATACAACAGCTGTTCCGGTTGTTATTGATATCCATTCCACTTATACTGCCGATCTTGCTGATCTTTCTGCCGGCCAGGATACAGTTTGTTACCCGGCACAGGGAACACTTAGCCTTACTCTTGTGGAAACTGTTCCCGGAACCAATGGCCCCTGGACCATTCTGTTGGATGATAGTGATGGGAATACATGGTCTTCATTCAGCTCAAATGGCACCGAAGATATTCTGGTAGAAGCAAATCATAGTTTTTCCGGTGCAACTACTGAAGCTACAATTCAATATACTTTTAATTCAATTTTCGATCAATTTGGATGTGCTCCTGATCCGGTTGCCACTGAACCTGGCTCCATTGTGATCGTCAGGCCTCCGGTGGCAAGCTCCGGTGGCAACCATATTAGTTGTGGCCTGGGTGCTACAAGCCTGAATGCCAGCCTTGGGTTTGGCACGGGGGTTTGGACAGGCCCCATAGAGATTGCATTTACAGACCAAACTGATCCCACTACTCAGGTAACTGCCGGCAACCAGGGGGTTTATACGCTAACATGGACCACAAGCAATGGTCTTTGCCCTGATGCCACAGATTTGGCAGATTACACTTTTTGGGATAACCCTTCCGCAGCATTAATTATTCCGGATGTGACAGATACCACTCTCGCAGCCTTTATTAAGGATATCAGCCTTACAGCAGATGCTTATTTAACAGGAGATATAAACTGGACCTTTAATTTTGGTGGAGGAAACTTCAGCGCCTCCCAGGGAGTTTCAACCATAGCTCAAAGCATGGATAGTGGAGAAAATGAGATTCAACTTACCCTAAGCAGTGGAGGAGGAGATTGTCCTCAATTTGACCAGACCGATGTGATCAGGGTTATAGTCCAGGAGGATCCGTTTATTTCAAAGGGAATGTCTCCTGAAGATAAAACAGGCGGGAATGACTACTTTTATATTGAAAATATTGAAAATGTTGAAAATGAACTTACAATTTTTAACAAGTTGGGAACAGTTTTGTTTCAAATCGATAACTATAGTTGTTCCATGGTAGATGATTCAAATTGTTGGAATGGCAGGGATAAAAGTAACAATCCTTTGCCTGATGGAACTTATTATTATGTTCTTAAAATTAAAGGAAGTAACCCGCAAACAGTTACGGGCTACTTTGTAATCAAAGGAAATTAGATTGAGAAAAATCAAATACATAGTATTCTTCTTTTTTTTAATCTTGTATGCATCAGGTCATGCTCAACAAAATGATCTTGCGTACAGTCAGTACTGGATCAATGGCCTTGCTATTAATCCTGCATATTCAGGGAGTAGAGAGGTTTTTAATATTTCTATGCTTTACCAAAAAAAATGGTCGGGTATTGAAGGTTCCCCGGCAAATATGACCTTCAGTGCTCACGCCCCATTGAAAAATGAAAAGCTGGCACTGGGCCTGTTTATCATGAACCAGAGTTATGGTGTGTCAAAAAACACCCAGATATTTCTGAATTATGCATATCGGATTCAATTTGGAAAGGGGAAGCTTGCCCTGGGTTTGAAGGCCGGTGTTTCCATGATCAATGAAGATTTGGGTAATTTGTTGTCAGGACTTGTTGATCAGACCGACCCTGTCTTTACACAGGTAGAAGAAAACCGGGTTCAACCAGGTGTTGGCTTTGGGGTTTATTATTACAACCCCAGGTTTTTTGTGGGAGCTTCTGTCCCGGATATGTTGAATTATGGCCTGAATGTGATTGATTCTCTTAGTACAAAATATGAAGGTTCTTTGAGTCCTTCGAATTACACCTATATGCTGACGGGAGGAGTCTTAATTGGGAAATCAGCATCATTTAAATGGAAACCCTCTTTTCTGATTAGCTATAGAACCGACTATAATGCATTGCGATATGATATAAACAGCAGTTTTATATTGTTTGATGATAAATTCTGGATTGGTGCATCCTACAGGTCAGGGGGATCTTATCCTAGCCCGGTTATTGTCGGAAACATTGAGTTGCATGTAAACAGGCAATTTATGCTTGGTTACGCATACGATTATACTTTGGGAGGATTAAATTCAGCCATGAATGGAATACATGAAATAATTCTCAGGTATGAATTCGGATATAAAATTGAGGCTTTAAATCCCAGATTTTTCTAGTATGGGCAGAATCGCAAAATATATTCTTTTTGGATTTCTATTGCTTATAGCTGATGTTGGCCTTGCACAGGATCTCTATAGGGTAAAATTATTACCTTTCAATTCCAGAATTTATAATGACTACGCTCCTGTTGTTTTTCAAGAGGGCCTGATTTTTTGTTCAGACAGGAAATATAATGTATTGGTCGATTACAAGACTCCTGACAACAACCGGCTATTGAATATGCTTGTAGTGGAAAGGAAGGATAGTTTAAAATGGGGCTCCCCGAAGATCTTATCCCGTAAATTAACCAGCATTTTTAATGAGGGACCTGCAGCCTATAACGAGGAAACCCAAACCCTGTTTTTCACTCGTAATTTATCCACAGATAAGAAAACAAAAAATAAGGAGAACAACTACGGAATTTTTTATTCCCGCTATAAAGGTAGCAGTTGGGGAAATATACGTGCTTTTGAACACAATGATCCCTCTTTTAAAATTGCACACCCGAGCTTGAGTAAGGATGGAAAAACATTGTATTTTTCATCAGACATGCCAGGGGGATATGGGAAATCTGACATTTATGTGAGCCGCTTGATTAGAAGCAGATGGACAGAACCAGAAAATCTGGGGCCTGAGATCAACACTGCCGGGTCAGAACTTTATCCTTTTATTTTATCTGATGAACGCTTGTATTTTTCTTCTGACAGGCTTGGTTCTAAAGGAGGCCTGGATATTTATACAAGTGCTTTTTCCAGTGGTAAATGGACTTCTCCATATCCTCTTGAAGCTCCAATTAACAGCGATGCTGATGATTTTGGTTTTATTTCTAATAATACTACCTCTTCCGGATATTTCTCAACAAACCGGAACGGGATAGATGATATATATTCCTTTGAATCTAATGTACCTTTAATGGTAGGTTGTGAGGAACAAAAAGAAAATAAATATTGTTATATATTTTATGACAGGCAGATGTCTGATTTAGATTCAGTTCCAAACCTGATTTTTAGCTGGGATCTTGGGGACGGAACTATCCTGAATGGAGTAAAGGTACGGCACTGTTATGAAAAGGCCGGAGTGTATGATATACGATTGGATGTACGGGATACCCTGACTACCCAGGAAACCTATTTGGAACAATCTTACAGTCTTGTTGATGCCAAATCCAGAGAACAGGTTTATATTCGGGCAGCAGATACTTGCTATGTTGGAACTCAACTTGAATTGAGTAGCGAGGGCACCTATCTTCCCGGGGTGGAAATTGTTGAGTATCTCTGGGATTTTGACAATGGCACAAGATCACCACTTGAGAGCCCTAAGTGTGTTTATCAGGCCGCAGGAACCTATATGGTACGCCTTTTAATAAAAAGTGTTCCTGATAAATTTGGCAATCCGGAAGAATATTGTAGCTATAAAAATATTATAGTTCTTGAGCCACAATAGAATTGATATAATTGACTGTATTCAGGAATCTTTTAATGCTGCAGGTTTGATTCCTGAATTTTTTGTTACTTTGAATCCTGATGTTCATTTTGCCCCTTATAAGTATATTTTTTGAATCGGGAAATAAAATGGGCATACTATTTGAATGATTGTTTTAAATGATTCTATGAGCAGATATATACAAATAATTCTTATCCAGTTTGTTTTTGTTGCAGGTTTGTTTGCCCAGCCGGTTCCTGCCCCGGACGAAAATATACCATACCTGGTTACTTTCGGAAATAAAGCCGAAACTTCATGGGGGGATGATGATTTTTGCCAGGTATTCTTTTTCCTTATTCCAAAAGACTTTGAAGACCCAATATATATTAAAGTATATGATCCGGATTGTGGTGGAGCGATAGATGAAATAAACGTTTATTTTAATACCACAACTGAATTTTCCATTTATGGAGGAGCCAGGTGCTGGACAGAGGAAGATGCCAGGGGGACCGAACCAATTGGCAATTATAAAAGTGGAAACCTCCTTGCATCTAAGAAATTTGGGGTTGATCCTGAATATGATGAGGCCTGGTACACCTTTGGGCCATTTAACCCAAAAGAAGGAGAATTTTCAGATGATTTTCAGGGTTATGTTTTTAAAATGATTGCTGAAGGGGTGGATGGTGATGACGGAAATCTTTATCAATATTACCTCAGTACTGATGCTGATATTAATATCCCCATAGAGGGAGGCAAAGCTTTTACCTATGAGTATACTTTCAGGATGTGGAATACTCCGGAGAATGTTTCCCATATATATCCATATGTTGAAGAAGGTACCGTTTCTGTAAGGCAGTGGAATTTTGACTGGGACAATGATGGGGGAATCCATTCTCTTTCAGTCGTGAGAATTTTTAAGGGAAATAAGGTTTCCGGAGAAGATGTATGGTCAGATAGTGAATTTAGCATTAAGCCTGCCGAAATTGGCAAATCCCTTGATTTTAGATTTGTAAAAAAACAATTTCCTGCGGTAATCAATAACAATGTGGTTATTTCTGTGCAAAATCAATTTGGTGAAGCAATGCCCTTTTTCAATATTCCCATAGGAGGTGTACCTAAATACCAGCCTATGATCACTATTGAGGAGATAAAAGAAGAATAGTAAAAGTATAAATATTAAGCTATGAGCCCTAAGCCAGCCAGGTACCTATGCGCTTTTCTTGTTATATTATTCGGGTTTGTTGGAATATTACATTCCCAGGACTTTCATTTTAATAATTATAGCACAGAGGATGGCCTGAGCGACAGGTTTATTTATACCATCAATCAGGATAATTTAGGATATTTATGGCTTGGAACCGGATCAGGACTGAGTCGTTTTGATGGCTTTGAGTTTCGAACAGATTTTCTGCCAGACTCCTTATCAGAAAGTTTTTTTAATTGCAGCCTGAAAGATAGTTTAGGGTCTCTTTGGTTTGGGAGCAACGATGGCCTTGTTATTCAATATGATGGGCATAATTTTGTTAATTATAACCTCAGAGATTATACATCCGGAAAAATTACAGGTTTAATTGAAGGCCAGGATAGAACCATACTTGTATCTATGCAAAACGGAGGTTTGGTAAAAATTGATCCTGCAAATCCTCAGGATATGATCTATCACAAACTTGAAACAGGATTGATATTTTCAATTGGGAAAGATCCGGGTGGCAGGTTAATGGTCGGTACCAATGAGGGTCTGATGTTGTTTTCTTTTCCGAAAGGAAATCAAGCACCTCAATTGATATCAAAAATTGATCAAATTCCTTCTACACATATCAATCTGATATATAATGCACCTCTTTCGGGTAAGCTTTATGTAGGGACTGAAGACAAAGGCCTTTATTTATTAAAGCCGGGTACTCAAACCGACCATTTTAAGGCATTTTCCTTAACTCAGAATATCGGTTTGAAACGACCAAATATTCGTTCCGTTGTTGAGAATAAGCTGGGGGAACTCTGGATAAGTACATTTAGATCGGGACTTGTAAAATTATACCTGGATGACAGGCAGGAAAAGGTTCTGGATTTTCAAATATTCAATACTCAAAATGGAATGACCAGTAATGCTACTCAGGTTGTGTTTGAAGACTTCGAACATAATATATGGATTGGCACAGCCGGTAGTGGTTTATTAATGCTTATGAATGAGGCGGTTACCTTCCTGAGTATGGATGAAGAAATGCCTGAAAACAGTATAAGCTCAATTGTATCTGATGAACTCAATTATTATTTTGCCGGTGAAAAGGGAATCATTGTTTTTGATAAGAAAAGCATGCAAAAAGTTAAGTCCTATGGAAAGAATAGTGGTTTGCCTGCCGATCAAATAACTTCACTTGCCCTTGTTGGGAATAAACTTTGGGTTGGCACAAAAAAGAGTGGCTTATATTTCTTGTCTTTAAGATCTGGGAAAGCCAATCCTTTTTTTGTGTCAAATGATAACAATGAAAAATCCATAAATGATATTATTAGTGAAGGTGATAATTTATGGATTTCAACTAAGAATGGTATTTTCTTAATTGATATTATCTCAGGGACCCGTAAACATATTTCAACCAGCGAAGGATTGCCACACAATAATATCAGTCACCTTTACATGGATCCGGATAAAAATATCTGGATTTCTACCATGAGTGATGTTCTTTATTATCTTTCAGGCACCAAAGTGGTTCAGTCTAAATTCCCATCTGCAGGAGTCAGGATCGATTTCAGGCAAATTACTATGACCGATGACGGGGATGTGTGGGCAGCTACATACGGGAATGGTGTTTTACACTTTTCATCTGATACGGTTTTAAATGTGACTATGGCCATCGGATTGAAGTCTAATTATTGTTATAGCATTGTTAATGACAACCAGAATCGAATGTGGGTTGGTCACAGACAAGGTTACAGCAGGATTTCGGAAGAAGATAAAATAATTAGTACATATGGACCGGAATACGGAATCCTGGGAGATGCAAATCCTAATTCAGGAATGGTTGAAAAGAATGCCAGGGTGTTGCTTGGTACAACTCAGGGAGTGGCGATTTATGATTACAGGATGGATAAGGAAACCAGCCAGCCTCCTAAAGTGAGTATCACTTCTATTCAATTTGATAAAAAGGAAATTCCTTTTTCAAATGAAATTGTAATGCCTTATGCGAGATATGATCTGAAAATTGATTTTGTGGGAATAAGCTATAGCAAGCCTGAGAAAGTGGTATATAAGTATAAGCTTGAAAATTATGACAGTGATTGGTCCACTTATACAGCTGTATCCGAAGTAATTTATAACAGGTTGGATGATGGAGAATATAAGTTTTTGCTTTATGCCTTTAATGCAGACTTTCAAACATCAGAAGAAGCTTTTAGCTTTAGTATTATAGTTAAGAAACCCATTTGGAAAACATGGTGGTTTTATGCCCTTCTTTCCATAGCATTGGTTTTAACCCTAATAGGGGTTATAAAATTCAGAGAACGAAAACATAAGAAATTTCAGGCCTTCTTAAAGAAAGAACTGGACGAACGAACCAGGGAAGTTGTTGAACAAAAGGATGAAATAGAACTTAAGAATAGAGAAATTACTGACAGTATTAACTATGCCCAAAGAATCCAGGCAAGCATTCTTCCACCTGTGCAAAAACTCAAGGATAGTTTTCCGGGATCATTTGTTTTTTATCAACCCAGGGACATTGTTAGTGGCGACTTCTACTGGTGGGACAGGGTTGATGATGACCACTTTTTAATTGTTTGTGCCGATTCCACAGGTCATGGTGTTCCGGGAGCCTTCATGTCTATGATCGGTTCAACTTTAATTAAAGATATTGTTGCAAGAAATGCAAATATTAAACCTTCTGATCTTTTAAGTAGGCTCGATAAGGAAATTACAGCCTCCCTGAATCAAAACCTGGAAGTTCATGCATCCAATGATGGCATGGATATTATTGTTTGTGAATTTAACACAAAAACAAATTACCTGAGGTTTTCTTCTGCAATGCGACCAATTATCCTGTTCCATAAGGGAGAACAGTATTATATTCGGGGAAACAGAAGTTCCATTGGTGGAGATGCAATTACAGGTAAAGTTTTTGAAGACCAGGAATACCAGTTAGTTAAGGGAGATGTGGTATACCTGTTTTCTGATGGTTATCCTGATCAGTTTGGCGGACCTATAGGGAAAAAACTGAAAATGGTACGCTTAAAAAATCTGCTTGATGATATTCATGAAAAAGATATGGATGAACAATACAAGCATATTAAGCAGAATTTCGAAATCTGGAAAGGAGAACTTGACCAGGTGGATGATGTTCTGTTTATGGGGATACAGGTGTAAGAAATTTCCATAATAAAAGGAACCGGCTTCTGAAGTGCTTTGTGTCTATTTCGATATTTCCTCAAGATTTATGATTCCGTTAAGAATGGAATATACTGTTAGCCCGGATACAGTTTTTATTCCCAGCTTCTGAGTAATATTCTTTCTATGGGTTGTAACCGTATGGATACTTATGAAAAGTTGTTCTCCAATTTCTTTATTGGTTAAGCCCATTGCCACATGGCGGATTATGGTTTTCTCACGCTTACTTAGTTCTGACGATTTTGAACTGCTTTTTACAGAAGGCTTCCAATTATCTATAATTTGATTAAGCTTCTGCAGAAGCTCACTTTTAGATTGGTGTAAGTTTATTGAATCATAAAAAATACCTTCTGTTCTTTCAGAACTTTCTGTATTCCTTAAATAAAGCAATCGGGTATTAATTTTATCAGGAAAATATTTTTCGAAATTATTTTTCGTCTCAGCTTCTAACATTTCCTCCGAAATTATCACAAAATCAGGCTCTTCCAGCAGAATCCTATCCATTAGCCTGAAAGTGGAATTTGTTTTGCCAACTATATCAACCATCGCAATTTCCCTGAGCAAGCTCTCAAGACCTTTAGTGATCAAGTGCGATTTTGAGACAATATAGAATCCAATCTTACTCATGATAACAATATGCCTTAGGTGGAGAGTGATTTAATGCATTTCATTTTCGAGTCGCTATGGTATGTTGTTATTCTCATTAATTCTCAGATTTACTTCTTCTTGCCCTGTGCCCCATACATTTGGTTATCTTCTGGTCTTTAATTTTTTTTCCATAACTAACAGCTTTGGAATCAAAACTTTTTCTTCTATTCTGCTATGGTCATTCATGTCTTTTTCTAAATTGAATAATTCTGTAAGAACTATTGAGCAAAGAGATTGATTATCAGCCGGAGGCAGGTATTTGATAATTATATTTTTTAAATCATAAAGCTTTGATTCAATATCATCGTGTTCTGATAAATATTCCTCAATGGAATAAGATTCGGATACCCTGCTTTCAGTAAGGCTGTTTTTTTTACCAAGAAATGCCGACTCGATGGAGATAGAATAAGGAAAAACCTTTTCATCCTCTCTTTTTATATGTGCAATAAGCTCATTTTTATACTCCTTGAAAAAAGACTCCAGTAAAACAGCATGTTTATTGTTTTCATAGCACTCCACTACCATTAGTTTAATTAGTTTCTCTATTTCAGGAATTTTAAAGTCTAAATAATATCTATGTGTCTTTCCAAGGTAATCGGTGATTAGCTTAACAGAGAAATCCTGAAGAAGTTTCTCCGGGAAATAATCTTCATCATGAAAAGAATTAACTATTTCTAAAAAAAAATCTAACTTAACATCATGTTCCTGGCAAACTTCATGAACGCTCTTATCTCCAAATCCCAGGTTGATACCAAACCTGTTAATTACGGAAACCAGGAGGCAGTTCATATGGACGAGATCTGCCATTTTATTTGTACCGGTAATCATATTATAATAATGAAAAGATTAAAGATCAGGAAGGATAAATATAGGGGTTGACTCAGTATTACTTATATTTCCTGCTCTGTCAGTAATATAAAAATCATATTTAATTGTGTCATATTCAAAAAGAAGGTAAATAAATTTCACTTCAATTTCACCAGTTAAACTTTTGTCCATTCCCTGGGGCTCCAGATATGGGATCCTGTAATACAAGGGAAATTTAAGTTCATCATCACCAATTTCCACCAGTATGCCATCCTGCATATCAAACATGGTGAAAAACAAGTTGGAATATTCCGGATCCCCTGGTTCAATACTGTCAGGAGGTTGTTTCAGACCTATATCTCCATCTCCATCTACAAATGAGAAAACCAGTGTGCCTACCAGGCCTTTATTTCCTAATATATCGGTTGTGTCTCGCAATAAGAAACTCTGGTATTTAATTTCAGGTATTTCAGGGTATGTTTCAGTTTTGAGACAGGAGAAAAGTGCAAGACTTAAAATTGCACTCCCGATAATCAGATATATTCTTCTTTGTATCATAAAGCTCAATTTAATATACTCACATCAAAAATCATACCTATTTTTTTCTGAAAAAGATTTGAATGGGAACACCTGAAAAATTAAAGTTTTCCCTTAATTTGTTTTCAAGATATCGTTTGTAGGGATCTTTAATATGTTGAGGATGATTACAAAACATTGCGAATGAGGGTGCCAGCGTAGGAAGCTGCGTGGCATATTTAATTTTCACTTCACTTCCCCTGTAAGATGGTGGATGATGAGCTGCAACTGCCTCAAGAATTACCTTGTTAAGTTTCGAAGTGGATATTTTCTGTTTTCTGTTTTCATGAACCTCAACCGCAGTATCCAGAATTTTTTGTAATCTGAGTTTAGTTAATGCAGAAGTAAAAATAATAGGAATATCCTGGAATGGAGCTATTTTCTGCCTGATACTTTCCTCAATTTTTTTTGAAGTATTAGAATCTTTTTTAATCAGATCCCATTTATTAACCAGGAGAACAATGCCTTTTCTATTTCTTTCAATCAGGTGCAAAATATTCTGATCCTGGCCTTCAAACCCCAATTCGGCATCAATCAGCAACAAACATACATCCGAGTTTTCAATGGCAGTGATGGCACGCATCACAGAATAAAACTCCAGGTTTTCCTTTACTTTTCCTTTTTTTCTCAGTCCTGCTGTATCCACCAGGTAAAAGTCATGCTTATATTTATTATAACGTGTATAAATCGTATCACGGGTTGTTCCTGAAATAGGGGTAACAATATTGCGATCTTCACCAAGCAGGACATTTACGAGAGAAGATTTACCAACATTGGGTCTGCCAACAATGGCAAACCTGGGCAATACAATTTCCTCTTCATAAACTTCATCGGGAAGAAATGTTGCCAGTTCATCGAGTAGCTCTCCTGTACCACTTCCACTGATTGAGGAGATTGCGTGAATGTCTCCAAGACCAAGCTTGTAAAATACATTTGTGTCAAATTGACGTTCATGCTGATCTACCTTATTTACCACCAACATTACTTTTTTGTCTGACCGCCTCAACATCCTGGCAAGGGCTTCATCAGGACTTGTAATTCCGGTCTCCACATCAACAAGAAACAAAATAATTTCAGATTCTTCAATGGCTATAAGTACTTGCTTTTTGATCTCTGATTCAAAAATATCATCTGAATTACTCAAATAACCTCCGGTGTCTATTACATGAAACAGTTTGCCATTCCATTCTGATGTACCATAATGCCGGTCCCTGGTAACCCCGCTTGTTTCGTCTACAATTGCTTTTCGGCTTTCTGTGAGACGGTTGAAGAGAGTAGATTTACCAACATTTGGTCTGCCTACTATGGCAACAATGTTTCCCATTTTTCAATATTCAAAGTATCCCATTATTAACTCTAATGATCGTATCCCCATTTTTTTAATTGCCTTGCATCATTCTTCCAGTCTTTTTTCACTTTCACATAGAGTTCCAGGTAAAATTGCTTGCCGAAAAAATCCTCCATATCCTTTCTGGCCTGGACTCCTACATTTTTTAATGCCTTGCCTTTCTGGCCAATTATAATGGCTTTTTGAGACTCCCGGTTAACATATATATTTGCCAGTATTCTAATAATATTTGCTTCTTCTTTAAAACTTTCCACTTCTATTTCCACCGAATAAGGAATTTCTTGCTTATAAAGAAGCAGTATCTTTTCCCTGATAATCTCGGAAACGAAGAACCTTTCCGATCTATCTGTTAATTGATCTTCCGGGAAATAGGGTGGCCCCTCTGGCAGTAGTTCCAATATACGATTAAATACCCTCTTGGTATTAAATCCTTTTAATGCTGAAATGGCCATAATTTCAGATGAAGGAAGTACGTTTTGCCAGTCCTTCTCAAGTTGAAGTATGGTTTCTCCATTGGACAGATCAATCTTGTTTATTAGCAGCAATATAGGAACCTTTAATTTCGAGATCTTTTCCAGGAACTTACTGTTTTTCTTAATAGAATCGTAAATATCAGTTACATAAATCAGGATATCGGCATCTTGAAGAGCCGTGCTGACATATTTGAGCATATTCTCCTGTAATTTATATTCGGGCTTTAGTATGCCGGGAGTATCCGAATAAACTATTTGAAAATCCTGGCCATCCACTACCCCCATAATTCTGTGCCTTGTAGTTTGAGCTTTTGAAGTAATTATTGATAGCTTATCTCCAACAAGAGAGTTCATGAGAGTGGATTTTCCAACATTCGGATTTCCAATAATATTAACAAATCCTGCCTTATGCTTCACTTGAAAATTATTTTTTGCTGTTCCAGGCAAAGATAGCAATATTCAATTAGACCTGTTTGCTGTAAAGCGCCTGGTGTCAGATATTCAGACTCAGGCTAAGCTTAAATGCAAAATTATCAATAGGTTTTTGAAGATGATAAGGGCCATATCTGTAAAATACTCCTATACCATAGCCCAGAAAAAATTGATTAAGAATATTATTAATGATAATTCCGGATTCATAATATCCTTTTTCCATAGTTTTGAAATTGATTCCCCTGTGAGGCTCAGGATTCTGAAGTCTGCCTATTCCGAAATTGGTGACAAACTCAACTTCTGGCTGGAACCTTTTTGTTTTGAACAGGAGTTTTCCAAAGTTCTGCCTGAAAAAAATGTAGAAAAAGCGGTCCGACAAAAACTCATTCATTCTCATTACTCCAAAACTGTTTGCCGTTACCAGTGAAAAAGCCTGGTAACTTCCTTTTCCATTAAAAAGTCTTGAATATGCTACCCTCCCCTCTACAATTCCTCCTTCAAAAACCAGAAATGACTGCCCGAAACTTCTGCTGAGAATATTTTTTGAGATTCGGCCCTCATACCTGGAATAGGTAAATTCTCCGTTCATCCAGTCAACTCCTTTATGAAAATTAGCATACAGTATAGGGTATTTGGTTCCCAAAGAAATTTTCTTTCGGCCGGACCTCATAAATTTTTCTTTGTAGGCAAATCTCAGATTTATACCTAATTCAGTGATTATAGTCCTGTCAATTAGATTTTCGGTCCCATTTTCCGAATCATCAAACTGGTAATTGTTTCCAAAAATTATCCTTGAATTTTGAACAGATAATTGAGTTTTAAAATATTGCAGGGCGTTAAACTCAAATGAGCCTGACCATCCTTCCACATAATCCATGTGCGAGACCAGGAATCTTCTGAAATTTTCAGTATCGAAATTTCGTGTATTCTTAAGGAACTTATATGACCCTGATTCTTCAACATCATTGAAATAGCTTACTTGTAAAGAGATCTCAAGAGATTTTGAGATAAGCCATTTTGCAGAACTACCATATTTGATTTTTTTATCCTTAAATCCATATGCAAAATATGCTGAGAGAAACAAACTCTCAGAAAAACGTTCATTGCTTATACCCCCAATGCCCGGCCTGATTCCTTCAAAAAGATTATAATTTATTATTGAACGAATATCCAGGTTAAAAAAACGGACAGGGATAAAGCCATTCATCGTGGTTTCTACAATCCAAAGCTTACGATCCAGATTAAGTTCTTTTCCAATGCTGTCCAAAACATGATAGGTAGCAGTGTCTTTTTCTGTGAGGGGAGTAAAACGGTAGGAATCCCAGAATTCTTCTGGTTTTTTATGTGCACCTTTCTCAACTTCGAGTTCAATATTCTTAAATTTCTTTAGTTCAAATACCGGGTTTAGTTTTATGTTTGTGATGTAGGTCTTACCAACACCTATTACTTTTAGTGCAGTATTTTCACTTTCCACCTGAATAAAGCCTTTATTGTTTTTGTCATCAGGGTCTGTTACAATGATGTCGGTATTCAGTTGAACCGGAAACCATTGTTTATTTTCGATAAACTCATATTTCTGTTGAATTTTAATGCGTAATATATCCTTTGACTCCGCGGCCTCGGCTACCACATTTTGCAAAGCATACCGGTTTGAATTGATATACATAAATCCATTCAATCCAGTAAAATTCTTCCCCTTTTTTGGATGAAAAGAAATTATGAACAAGCTGTCGCCGGCAGTTGTGAAAACAGTATCTTCAAGTATAAATAAATATTTGCTTTTACTCCCGTAACTAATTGGATTCAGATAATTCTTATCAAAAATGGTAATGAAATCATTGTAAAATGAAAAAGACTGAATTTGTGTTGCAAGCAGGATAAATGAAGGATTACTGAATCCTGAAACTCTCGAGGCTATAATCTTTTCCCGGTTATTCCCCGGGGCAGAGTATTCCCTGTTACTCACAGATTCAAGTAAAAACAAGTGTTGTTTCTCAACAAACTCATTGATCTCAAAAAAGGAGGAGTCTATTTTTATAAAACTTGAATCCTTAGGGGATATTACTGTATCTATTCTGGATTCAGGAGCTTCGACTGTGAAATATAATTTATTATAGGAGGTGTATGAAAAAGACTTAATTTTTTCAGGGTTATTGAGTTTTTTATTTTCATATACCAGATCAATAATTCTGTGAGCCGGGTTGATCCCGGGAGCAATTCTTACCTCATCAATATCATAGATCCTGGGAGTCATTTTTACAAATAATAAATTATTCCGAAGACTGTCAAACTGATCAATGACTACAGGCTCATATCCTATGTATGAAAAATTTAGCTTATAAATGAATTCCTTTGTATTGAGGATAAAGTCTCCATCAATGTTACTCATGGTGCCACGGTCCGAATTATTGTAGGAAATATTGACAAAGGCAAGAGCCTTTCCTGACTCAGAATCAACAATTTTACCGGATATAAATGCATCCTGACCAATTGATAAAACCGGCAGGTGAAAAATGATTATCGCCCACAGAAACCATAATCGGATGTTGTTAATGAACTGCAAAATTTTTCTTATGAAAGATGAGTCATGTAAAAGTGTTTGGAAAAGAACTTTGAAGTTCCTTATTCATAAGAACCTCTTTTGAGAATTGAGATTTCTTTATCTGAAAGATACCTCCACCTACCACGTGGAAGTCCTTTTTTAGTCAGACCGGCAAAGTAAACTCTGTCAAGCCGGATAACTTTATATCCAATGTGTTCAAATATTCTGCGAATAATCCTGTTTTTTCCTGAATGGATCTCAAGCCCTATTTCTCTTTTATCACCAGGGAGAATATAACTTATTGCATCAGGTTTTACAAAACCGTCATCTAAAGATATACCTTCAGATAATTGTTCCAGGTCTCTCTGGATAACGTCACTTTCCAGGGATACCTGGTATATCTTTTTCTTTTGATATTTAGGATGAGTCAATTTTTTAGTGAGAGCACCATCATTTGTAAGTAATAATACCCCCGTACTCATTCGGTCTAAACGGCCAACCGGATAAATTCTTTCCTCGGGCCCTCTTTTTATTAGTGAAAGTACAGTTTTTCTGCCCTGTGGATCATCCGTAGTAGTAATTACATCTTTCGGTTTATTCAGAAGAATATATATCTTTTTTTCGGGTATCAGCCTTTTTCCTTTGAATTTTATCTCATCTTTAAAGCCGACCTTTGTTCCTAGTTCAGTAATTTTTTTTCCATTAACTGTTATATAACCAGCCTGAATATAGTTATCTGCTTCTCTTCTGGAACACAAACCTGTATTGGCAATGAATTTGTTCAACCTGAATTCAGAAGTAATTTGTGAGATATTTTCAGAACGTTCCTTTTTTATCTTTGCCGGATTAGAATTTTTATTTTTACCCTTAAAACCAGCTTTGGAATTAGTCAGTCCTATTTTTCTTTTTTTTACCATTAGATACAACAGATTTTAATTGCAATACGTACTTTTGAAAATCTTACAGGACAGGTCTTTATTTCTTTAAAAGTACAAATATTTAAATTATACTTTCAAGGTTCTGCCAATTATTAAAACATCAAATATCTGATAAAATAATAGAATTATAAAACCCCAATAACATGACCTTAATAAAATCTATATCTGGTATTCGCGGAACCATTGGTGGATCTCCGGGCGAAGGATTAACCCCTCTGGATATTGTCAAATATGCTTCAGCCTATGGAACATGGCTAAAAGAACAATCAGTAAAAAACAGTTTTTACCTTGTTGTGGGACGAGATGCCAGAGTCTCGGGAGAAATGGTCTCTTCACTGGTATCGGCTGGTTTATCAGCCATGGGAATAAATGTGGATGATATAGGTCTTGCTTCAACACCTACCGTAGAAATGGCTGTGATTGATAAGAAAGCCGACGGTGGAATTATTGTCACAGCAAGTCATAATCCCGGTGAATGGAACGCACTTAAATTGCTTAATAAGCATGGAGAATTTCTTTCTGAGGAAGATGGAAAGAAGATAGTGGATATTGCTGATTCTGAGGCCATAATATATTCAGGAGTTGATAGCCTGGGAAAAGTAAGACAGGTAGAACCCTATCATAAACAGCATATACAGAAAATTCTTGAACTTCCACTGGTTGATACCAGGGCGATAAAACTGGCTCATTTTAAAATAGTAATTGATTGTGTGAATTCAGTTGGAGCCGTGATATTGCCTGAATTATTAAATGCTCTGGGAGTAGATGAAATCATTCAACTTAATTGTAATTTAAACGGGATCTTCCCTCATGACCCTGAGCCAATCCCGGAAAATCTGAGCGAAATTTGCCGGGAAGTTAAAGACCAGGGTGCAGATCTTGGTTTTGTTGTTGATCCGGATGTCGACCGGCTTGCAATTGTGAATGAAGATGGAACTCTTTTTGGTGAAGAATATACGCTGGTGGCAGTTGCAGATTATGTGCTTTCCAATAAGCCGGGAAATACGGTCTCCAATTTATCATCTTCAAGGGCATTGAAAGATTTAACAGAAAATTATGATGCTTCTTATTATGTTTCACCGGTGGGTGAAGTAAATGTGGTAAAGGAAATGAAAAAACGAAATGCTGTTATAGGAGGAGAAGGAAATGGAGGTGTTATTTTCCCTGGGCTTCACTATGGGAGAGATGCCCTGGTTGGTACAGCATTGTTTTTAACCCACCTGGCTAAAAAAGGCATAAAATGTTCACAATTACGGAAATCATTTCCTGATTATTATATAAGCAAAACCAAGCTTAGCATTGATCATGAATTTGATATCAATGCTCTGATTAGTCAATTACAGATTAAATATTCTACTTCCGTGATTGATCTGGCTGATGGTATTCGGATTGATATGGAAAAGGAATGGATCCATGTTCGGAAATCAAATACAGAACCGGTATTCAGGATCATTGCAGAGTCAGAAAATGAAGCAAGATCAGGAATTCTCGTGCGGGAGGTCATTGATTTGCTGAAAAGATTATAGAAGTATTTTTTAGGCGGGAATATTTAGCCAGAATAGAATGTCAAATTGAGACAATGTTAAATTGTGTTAAAAAAAACTATAGCATTGAGAAATTGGAATACTTTTACAAAAATCCTTGTTTTTTAATACTTAAGAATTCTGAAGCCTGACTAAAATATTGTAATAAATACTCATATGAAAAAAGTAATGTTAATTAGTGCTAGTGTAGTGCTTGCAGCAATTATTGTGCTGCTTATAGTAAATCGAGCTACCAGTAAAGAGGATCTTACACAGCTTGAAACAGTGGTAAAATTCGGAAAGTTTGATATTAATGTGGTTGTAACCGGTGAATTGCAGGCCGAACAATCGGTTCAAATAAGTGGACCGGCAAAACTTAGAACTTCCCGTAGTCACAGGTTTAGTCAAATTAAAATTACAGATCTTATTCCTGAAGGTACCATCGTAAAAGAGGGTGATTATATTGCAACCCTCGATCGGTCTGACGCAACAAACAGGCTGAAAGACCTGGAAGATGAAATAGAAGAAAAGCGTAATACACTGGAGCGGGTACAACTCGATACCACTATAAATCTTCGGAATCTCAGAGATGATTTAGTGAACCTCGAATATAATATGGAGGAGGCAGAAATCACTCTCGAACAATCAATATATGAATCTCCTGCTGTGATCCGCCAGGCTCAAATCAATCTGGATAAAGCAGGAAGAGCATTTCAGCAAGCCAAATTAAATTATCGCTTGAAGGCTCAGCAATACAGGGCAGATATCAGGGAAGCTAAACTTGATCTTGCTCGTGAACAAAGAGATTATAACGATATGGTTGACCTGATTTCCCAATTCACCATTCTGGCACCGGCTCCGGGTATGGTCATTTATCAAAAAGAATGGGGTGGGCAAAAAAGAAAGGTTGGGTCTATGATAAGTGCCTGGGATCTTACTGTAGCAACACTACCTGATCTTTCATCCTTAATATCTAAAACCTATGTAAACGAAATTGACATCAGTAAAATTAGTAAGGGACAAAGTGTACGTATTGGTGTGGATGCTTTTCCGGATAAAGAATTTATGGGAGAAATATTGGAAGTGGCCAACATAGGAGAACAACTGCCCAATACCGATGCTAAAGTTTTTGAGGTAGTGATTAAACTGGATGGAGTGGATCCTGTTTTACGACCTGCAATGACTACCAGTAACCAGATAATAACTGCTGAATTTGACAGTGTTATGTCAATTCCGCTTGAAGCTATTCATGTGGAAGATAGCATACCAATAGTTTTCAAGAAAAACGGAGTTAAACAAGTTGTCTTACTTGGACAGTCAAATGAAAATGAAGTCATTGTGGAGGCAGGTTTGAGCCCCGGAGATAAAATATTATTATCTCTCCCTGAAGATACCGGGAAATTTAAATTTGAGGGGGAGGATATTATTGTACAGATCAGGGAAAGAGCGCATGAGAAAAAGCTTGAAGATGAGCGAATGAAGGCTGAAGCCGCCAGGGTCAATAAGCAAGATAAAAAAATGCAACAATTTATGCGTATGGGTGGAGGCTCTGCCCAGGGCACTAGAGGATCTTTTAGTCCTAACCAGGGAAGCCAGTTGCATACTCAGGAAAAGCCTGAAAATAAGGTGGATGTTAAGATGAGTACTTCTGATTCTGCCAAAGTTGAGATACATTAATAATTTGTTGTAAAGCCCGGGAATACTTAATTGAAATTTGCCGTATATGGAAAGATATTTTCATGATATAATCATAGCCCTGGAATCTATACTAACCAACAAGCTGAAGTCTATTCTTACGGCCCTGGGGATTATTTTTGGGGTAATGGCAGTAATCACCATGCTGGCTATTGGAAAAGGTGCCCAACAAGAAATCCTTGATCAAATAAAAATGGTGGGAGTAAATAATATCCTTATTACTCCAATTGTTGAAGCAGGTAATTCTGAAGAAGAAGGGGAGGATGGCAATCGTCAGCAAGGTAAGTTTTCCAGGGGATTGAGCATGCTGGATGTAGAAGCTATTTTAGAAGTGATTCCCAGTGTTCAGAGAATCAGTCCTGAGATATCCCTGAATTCATTTGTGCTTCAGAGTGGAAGACGCTCTCCTGCTAAAATTGTTGGTGTTTCAACAGATTACTTTGAACTGTACAATCTTGCATTGGAGAATGGAAGCTTTTTTAATGAATTTCAAAAGGAGCATGGAGTAACCGTTTGCATTGTAGGCGCAAATATCAGATCAAAATTTTTTAGTCATGTTGACCCGGTAGGACAATATATTAAATTCGGAGATGTATGGTTGAAAATTGTTGGAGTGCTGGTGCGTACCGAGGTAAGCTTAACAGGTTTTGAAACAACCGGAGTAAATGTGTATAACGACAATATTTACATTCCTGTAAAAACTATGCTAATGCGCTTTCAAAACAGGGCACTGGTGAATACAAGAGATAATTCAGGAATTTCAGTTCGTAGAGGTGGTGGTTTTATGATGATGTCAATTAGCTCTACACCCAGTGAGAATACGAGTTCAAATTATCATCAGCTCGACAGGATTATTGTTCAGGTTAAGGAAACCGAACAATTGAATGCAACTACTGAAATCCTCAGCAGGATGATGCTCAGACGGCACCAGGAGGTGAAAGACTTTGAAATTACTGTTCCCGAACTTCTTCTCAAACAGCAACAAAGAACCAAAGATGTGTTCAATATTGTTCTGGGAGCAATTGCAAGCATCTCACTTATTGTTGGTGGTATCGGAATTATGAATATAATGTTTGCATCGGTTATGGAAAGAATAAAAGAGATCGGGACCCGGATGGCAATAGGGGCGAATAAAACCGATATTGTTGTGCAGTTTCTTTCAGAAGCAATTTTGATCAGCGTTACAGGTGGGTTTATTGGAGTGTTCCTTGGTATTTTGTTTGCCCAAATCATAGAACAGATTTCTGATATTCAAACTATTGTGAGCCCCTTTTCTGTGATAATAGCCTTTGGCGTTTCTGCAGCTGTAGGTGTTATTTTTGGCTATGCCCCAGCTAAAAGAGCAGCAGAAAAAGACCCAATTGAGTCATTACGTTATGAATAAAATAATAAGCAATTGAAACTGTTCGACTTATAACCCTACAGTAGTGATAAATTATATGAGATGAGAAAATATAAGAACAAAACAATATTGAATCTGAAATTGCATTTATTCTTTTTTGTTGTTGTAAGTTTATTAACATCAGGCATTTTTGCACAATCGCAAAAAAAATTAACCCTGGACGAGGTACTTGAGATTGCAAAAAATCAATCCCCTCAATCCGTCCTCGCTAAGCATAGATTTCTTGGAAATTATTGGGAATACCGGACTTTTAAAGCCAAATATCGTCCGGCTTTGACAATGAATGCTCTATTGCCTGGATATAGCCGTTCTCTTGAGAAAAGATATAATTCTTCAACAGGTGAAGATGAGTATGTGGAAATAAATCAGAACAATCTTATGCTGGGAGTAGACCTTACTCAGAACATAGGACTGACAGGAGCCTCTGTTTTTGCAAGAAGCCAGGTTAGAAGACTTGATAACTTTGGGGATATTTCCAGCACCCAATATATAACATTACCGATAAGTGCAGGGATCAATCAACCATTATTCGCTTATAATCCTTTAAAGTGGGAAAAAAAGATTTCGCCCATTAAATACGAAGAAGCAAAAAAAAGCTATATCAACAATATGGAACAAGTGTATCAGAGAGCAGTTAATTTGTTTTTTAACCTGGCACTGGCGCAGCAAAATATGGGAATTGCAATCTTCAATTACTCAAACTCAGACACACTTTACTTAATAGCCCATGGCAGATATAACATTGGTACTATTGCAGAAGATGAATTGCTGCAAATGCAATTGCGATTTCTGAATGCAGGAGCCGACCTGAATCAACGGCAAATTGATCTTCAGATCCAGGAATTTCAGCTTCGGTCATTTTTAGGCTATAACGACAATGTTAGTATTGAGCTGATTATCCCAAATAAAATTCCAGACCTTACTATTGAAGTAAGTAAGGCTTTGTCACTTGCCCACAAGAATAATCCGGAAATTCTTGCTCTTGAACTTCAGCTTGTTGAAGCAGAAAGGGATGTGGCTATTGCCAGGGGAGAAAAAGGGCTAAATGCAAATTTAACCGCCGAATTTGGTTACAGCGGAAGCGGAGCAACACCCCCTGATGCCTATACAAATTTACTCGATAACCAGATTGTAAATCTCTCATTTAGAATGCCCATTATGGATTGGGGCCAGGGAAAGGGCAGGTTGAAAATGGCTCAGTCAAGCCAGGAAGTTGTAAGAACCAATGTAATGCAGGATAGAATTGATTTTGACCAATCTGTCTTTCTTGTCGTATCGCAGTTTAATTTCCAGGACGATCAACTATCTATAGCTGCAAAATCAGATACCATTGCTGCAAGGAGATATGAAGTAACCAAGCAAAGATTTTTAATTGGTAAAATCGATGTTTTAGAACTAAATGTAGCTGATTCTGAGAAAGATGTTGCCAAGAGAAACTTCATTACCGCTCTCCGGAATTATTGGACAGATTTTTACAATGTCAGAAGATTAACTCTTTATGATTTTATAAAGAATGAGGTTCTAACTGCCGATTTTGATGCTTTGGTAGATTAAGATAATGTAAACTTCTAAAACCTCTTAGCTCCCTTAGCCTCAGCCTTCTTTGTCCACCGTAGCCTTGGCGAAGGTGGGAGCCTCAGCCTTCTTTGTCCACCGTAGCCTTGGCGAAGGTGGGAGCCTCAGCCTTAGCCTTGAAGAAAAATCAAACTTAGTAGTATAATCCCAATTAGTACATTTTTTAATTAATTTGCGAAGCTATGTTCTTAAGTTCTATAATGTGTTAAAGGGCATATTATTTCACCCTTAATTTCCTTAAATTAGTAGGTTTAAACGTCCATAACAAAATATTCAAGCTATTATTAATTTAAATAACTAAGAAAATGAAAATAACAGTAATTGGTGCTGGAAATGTAGGAGCAACCTGTGCAGATGTAATTGCACGAAAAGAACTTGTAAATGAAGTGGTTTTAGTAGACATCAAAGAGGGTATGGCGGAAGGAAAATCACTGGATCTGTGGCAAACTGCACCGGTCGATAGTTATGACACCCATCTTACCGGAGTAACAAATGATTATGTTGCTACTGCAGATTCTGAGATCGTTATCATTACTTCAGGTCTTCCACGTAAGCCCGGAATGTCCCGTGATGATCTGATCTCTACAAATGCTAAAATTGTAAAAGAAGTTACAGAAAAGGCAGTCAAATATTCTCCTGATGCAATATTTATTGTTGTTTCAAATCCACTTGATGTAATGACTTACACAGCTAAGCTTGCTTCAGGGAAGGATGCAAAAACCGTTTTCGGAATGGCAGGAATCCTGGATACCGCTCGTTTCAGAGCATTTATTGCTTCTGCTATTAACTGTTCACCTAAAGACATTCAGACTCTTATTCTTGGTGGCCATGGCGATACTATGGTTCCTCTGATCAGGTATACTACGGTAAGCGGTATCCCAATAACTCAACTTATAGATAAAGATACCTTAGATGCTATTGTTGCCCGGACCCGTGGTGGAGGGGGAGAGCTGGTGAAACTGATGGGAACTTCAGCCTGGTATGCCCCGGGAGCTGCAGCCGCCCAGATGGCCGAAGCAATTATCAGGGATCAGAACAGAATTTTTCCTGTTTGCGTTGAACTTAATGGGGAATACAATGTTCATAATACCTTCCTGGGAGTTCCGGTGAAACTTGGAAAAGGAGGGATTAAAGAAATTATTGAAATTGAACTGAATGAGGAAGAAAGAAAAATGTTTGATAACTCTAAAGATGCTGTAAGAGGTGTAATGGATGTATTGGACGAAATGAAATTCTTTTAGACCCCAATTTGTGATAATAACTAATTAGCTAAAATGCCTCCCTTATGGGGGGCATTTATTTTTCTGAAAAGACAACACATGCCAACGAATGATATTCATTGATCAGGTTCAGATTCTAAAAAAAATTAATATCTTTGCGCGACATTAAAAAGACCTGATATTGCCAAGAATTAAATACGTATAAAGAAATGCGAAACAAAGGAGCCATAATTTTTCTTACCATTGCTGTAGCTATTGTCATCACTTACCATCTTTCTTTTACCATTGCAACTTTTATAGTAAAAAAAGACGCCTCGGAATATGCACAGGGAAACCTTGTGAAAGAATCAAGTTACCTGGATTCAATTGCCAGTTTAACAAAGGAAGAATGGAGTTACCTGGGAAATACATACAGGGAATGCCAGGAGAAAGAAATTAACCTGGGCCTCGACCTGAAAGGTGGGATGAACGTGATCCTTGAAATTTCTGTAATAGATATTATCCAGTCTCTTTCAAATTACAGTACCGACACTACCTATGTCCGTGCCTTGAAACTGGCAAAGGAATATCAAAAAAACAGTCAGGAAGACTTTGTTACCCTGTTTGGAAATTCCTTTGAAGAGGTTGATCCCAATGCCAGACTCGCAGCTATTTTTAACACCATGGAGCTGAGAAACAGGATAGATTTTAATTCAACAAACCAGGATGTTATCCGGGTGATCCGCGGTGAAACAGAAACTGCAATTAAAAATGCCTATAATATACTGGAAAGCAGGATCAACCGTTTTGGAGTGTCCCAGCCTAGTATTCAACGACTGGGAACCCAGGGGAGAATCATGATTGAGTTACCTGGAGTAAAAGATCCTCAGCGTGTAAGAAAACTTCTGAAAGGTACCGCAAACCTTGAGTTTTGGGAGACATATGACAATACTGAAATAGCTCCTTTCCTGTTGGAGGCAAACAACCGCCTGAAAGATGTTTTGAATGCACAGGAGGAACTTGAACAAAGTACTGCTACTGCAGAGGCTGATGTGAAAGAGCAAGCTGCTGAGGCCGACACTTCAAAGCTAGAATCTTTGCTTGATCTTATGGCGGCCGATTCAAGCTCTGAGCTGGATCAGACCCAATCATTAGACCAGTTTAAAGAAGACAATCCTTTGTTTGCAGTTCTTTATCCCAACACTTCCCAGGATGGGCAATTCCGGTCGAGCTCTGTGCTTGGTTATGCCCATTACAGGGATACAGCAAAAGTGAACGCTTATTTACAGATGGAGCAAATAAGTTCACTTTTCCCACGTGACCTTAAATTAATGTGGCACTGGAAACCTTATAAGTATGATGATGCACAAAACCTGATTGAACTACACGCTATTAAGATCACTACCCGCGATGGAAGAGCACCATTGAGTGGAGATGTAATTACATCGGCCAGGGAAGAATTTAGCCAAACCAGCGGTGAGGCCAAGGTGAATATGAATATGAATGCCGAAGGTTCAAAAGTATGGGCCCGCATGACCAGGGAAAATATTGGGAATTTTATTGCTATTGTTCTTGACGGATATGTTCTTTCATCTCCGGGAGTTAGTTCTGAAATTAAAGGAGGAAGCTCTGAAATTACCGGAGATTTTACCATTGCTGAAGCCCAGGACTTTGCAAATATTTTGAAATCAGGGAAACTTCCTGCCCCTGCAAAAATAATTCAGGAAACCGTTGTTGGGCCAAGCCTTGGACAGGATGCAATCGATGCGGGCTTGAACTCTTTTATGATTGCCTTCATCATTGTTCTGTTTTATATGGTGTTTTATTATAGCCATAGGGCAGGGTTTGTTGCTGACCTTGCATTGATTGTAAATATGTTTTTCCTGATGGGAGTTCTTGCTTCCCTGGGTGCCGTTCTTACATTGCCCGGAATAGCCGGTATCATTCTTACTATTGGTATGTCTGTAGATGCAAATGTGCTTATCTTTGAGCGAATTAAGGAGGAATTGGCTGCAGGAAAGGGAATTAAACTTGCAATCAAAGAAGGCTATAAAAATGCTTATTCTGCAATAATTGATGCCAACGTTACCACTCTTTTAACAGGGTCTATCCTGTATTTCTTCGGTACAGGACCAATTAAAGGTTTTGCAACTACTCTGGTTCTTGGTATTATCACCTCCCTCTTTTCAGCTATATTTATTACAAGACTTATTTTTGAAAAATTCCTGGATAAAGATGCAAAGCTTAGCTTCACCACGGTTATTACTAAAAATGTATTTAAGAATGTAAACATTAATTTCCTTGGCTATAGGAAAATGGCATACATTGGGTCTGCTGTTCTTATTCTTATCGCAATTGTTTCCCTTGCAAGCAGGGGACTGAATTCAAGTGTTGACTTTACAGGAGGAAGAACTTTCGTGGTGCAGTTCCAGGAAGAACATTCCTCTTCTGATGTGGCAAATCTATTAAAGGATGCCTTTGGAGAAGCTCCTGAGGTGAAAATTTTTGGAGATATTACCCAGCTAAAAATTACCACCCAGTTTATGATTGATGATCCTGAAGCAGATGACATAGTTGAAGATAAACTTTATGAGGGACTGAAACCCATTTTGGGTGAGGATGTTAGCGAGGAGGAGTTCCTTGCTGATTACAGGCAAAGTTCCCTTAAGGTGGGTCCAACCATTGCCGATGATATTAAAGTCCGTGCCGTTTGGGTAATCCTGCTTTCCCTGGTCGTTATGTTTATTTATATCCTCATTCGTTTCCGTAACTGGCAGTATGGTTTGGGTGCCGTAGTTGCACTTATGCATGATAGCCTGATTGTACTTGGAATTTTTTCATTGCTCCACGGTATGCTTCCCTTTTCCCTCGAGATTGACCAGGCATTCATTGCGGCAATATTAACCGTTATGGGATATTCAGTGAATGATACCGTAGTTATTTTTGACCGGATCAGGGAATATGTGGGACTTTACCGTAAGCGTGAAAGATCGGAGATCATTAACATCGCCTTGAATAGCACCTTGAGCAGAACTTTAAGTACATCCTTGAGTACATTTGTTGTACTTCTAACCGTATTTATCTTAGGAGGTGAAGTGATCAGAGGATTTACATTTGCCCTGATGATTGGTGTTATTGTTGGAACTTATTCTTCGTTGTTTGTTGCTACCCCTATAGTCTATGATACAGTTCGAAGAGCTGAAACAATCCGTGTTCTGAAGGCCAAAAGGAGAGCCTAAGAGGGGAAAAGCTGAATAGTCTCCTGCATATCAAAGCTCTAATGTCACAGGAAATTATTAACTCTTTTGACTGTCAACTTTGTGACTTTTCGGCTTTATTATGTTTTACTAATCAGCAAGATTTAACAAACAGGCTGAATTAGTATGATTTATCTCTTAAACTGCATTTTTATATTTCTTACATCTTTAGTAAATTAGCAACAGAATAATAAGTCGTAATGAGCTTGGTTTTGCTTTGAAAAAGATTGACAAATGAATACTTTATTATTTATTAGCGGTGGAGAGATCTTTATTATTATGATAGTTGTATTATTGTTGTTTGGAGCGAATAAAATTCCTGAAATTGCCAGGGGCCTGGGAAAAGGAATGAGAGAATTTAAGAAGGCTACAGATGATATTAAAAAGGAGATCAATGATAGCTCAAGCAATATGGTGGATGATATAAAAGATATAAAAGACACATTTAAAAACCTGAAATAAAAAACATTTACCCCCATCAGATTACCCAAACCCTAACCATCCCGGGAAAAACTACAAAACCATATGGATAATCCTTTACTTGATGTATTCATTGTTCTTATCAGTATTGTAGCTATCATTTTTGGTTCTGTCTGGCTGGTGGATTCAACCGTTCGGGTAGCCCGTAAATTTAAGATTCCGGAATTGGTAATTGGCCTTACAATTATGGCCATGGCCACCTCTGCTCCTGAGTTTATGGTAACAATTATGAGTGCTCTTCGGGGCATTGGTGATATTTCGGTCGGAAATATTGTTGGTTCAAATATCTTTAACCTGGGATTTATACTGGGGGGAACAGCTATTTTTCATAGTCTGAAAACAGATTCAAGGGTAACATACAGGGATGGAGGATTCCTCTTATTCGGAACCTTGCTCTTATTGGTGTTGTTGAGCGATCTTACCCTGGATCGGCATGATGGCTATATTCTCTTTTCACTTCTGGTAATTTATCTGGCTTACCTGTTTTGGAAAAAAGAAGCCCCGGCCCCGGAGGCAGAAACCGGCGATATGAGACCCTACGACCCTTTACTTATAATATTGGGCATTGCCATGGTTCTTGCAGGGGCTCATTTCATGGTGATATCTGCAAGGAGCCTGGCGGAAGAAATGGGAATTTCCGATTGGGTTATCGCAGCAACCATCGTTGCTGCAGGGACCTCTGCACCTGAGTTTGCAATAAGCCTTGCTGCAGCTATTCGTAGACGATATGGCCTCTCTGTAGGCAACCTGATTGGCAGTGATATATTTAATATTTTCGGGGTTCTGGGAGTGGCAGCTATCATGAATAAAGAACTTGTAATTGATAGCGATTCGACCTTTAGTCTTATTATGTTAAGTGCTATGGTCTTTCTTGTTATTATATTTATGAGAACCGGGTGGAAGATATCAAGGAAAGAGGGTATTGTACTGGTGAGCATTGGACTGATACGCTGGATTATCAGCTTTTCAGACATCTGCATTTTTTAACTATATTTATTGATTCTGAAAATTAATCTATGATCCAGGCAAAAAATATCACAAAATCTTTTGGCGATCTGCAGGTTCTAAAGGGAATAGATCTGGAAATTGCTGAAGGAGAAATAGTTACTATTATTGGGGCCAGTGGTGCAGGAAAAACAACCCTCCTCCAAATCCTGGGCACCCTGGATAAGCCGGATACAGGAGAGATCTTCTATAAGGAAGTAAACCCTTTGAGATTAAAGGAGAAACAACTTTCTAAGTTCAGGAACCAGAATATTGGCTTTATCTTCCAGTTTCATCATTTACTTCCTGAATTCACTGCTCTCGAAAATGTTTGTATCCCGGGTTTTATTAGCAAAATGGCGCGATCTAAAGTCGAAAAAAAAGCAAAAGATTTACTTGATTTTTTAAATCTGAGTGATCGCCTGGAACATAAACCTTCAGAATTATCAGGTGGGGAACAGCAAAGAGTGGCTGTTGCTAGAGCCCTGATAAATGATCCCGAAGTTATCCTTGCAGATGAGCCATCAGGGAACCTGGATAGTAAAAACAAGAGCGAACTGCATGAATTACTCAAATCATTACAGGCCCAGCTTAACCAAACACTTATTATTGTCACCCACGATAAGGATCTTGCAGAAATATCAGACAGGGTGCTTACTATAAAAGATGGATTAATTCTATAGCTACTCTCCAACGGATATGCCGGTTCCTTCTTTATATGATCTTAAGTATTTTCTGGAAGAAAAATATTCAGAATTCAACACAGCACAATATATTGAATCTGACCCAATCCAGATACCACATCTGTTTTCCGAAAAAGAAAATATTGAAATAGCTGCCTTTCTGACTTCTATAATTACCTGGGGCAGAAGGGATATGATCATTCCTAAAGCACTTGAATTTATGCGTTTGATGGGAAACCAACCATATAAATTTGTGCTTGAAGCCAGCGAGAATGAAATCCGTAATATTGAGAAATTTCAGTACAGAACCTTTATGGGCCTTGATGCGGTTTCTTTTATAAGGGCTTTAAGAAAATTATATGACGACTACGGAGGACTTTGCACTGTTTTCGAAAAGCAGTATGTTGAGACAGGAAATATAAAACAAACAATATCCCGGTTTCGCAAACTTTTTCTTGAATATGATTTTCCTTCCAGGAGCTTAAAGCATATAGCTAATGTAGATACCGGTTCTGCCGCCAAAAGAATAAATATGTTTCTCAGGTGGATGGTACGAAAAGATGACAAAGGTGTGGATTTTGGATTATGGACAAGGATTTCCCCTGCTGATTTAATGATCCCCCTGGATGTGCATACCGGGAATGTTTCCCGAAAGCTTGGTATCCTGTCACGAAGGCAAAATGACTGGAAGGCGGTTGAAGATGTGACATCTTATTTACGAAAACTCGACCCGGAAGACCCTGTGAAATATGATTTTGCCCTGTTTGGACTTGGAGTATTTGAGAAATTTTAACAGGCTTTTCCTGCACTGTCTTAGCGTGCTTACTACGTAGTAAAAAATATAATATATTTACTTCATATAAGACTTAAGCCAAAGATATACAATTGCATAAAGCACAATTAGTTTTTGCTGTTTCTGTATAAATTAATATATAATATTATTTTTCCGGTAAGCTTATCAGAAAATCAAAATTTTAATCTTGCCTGTAGTTTTAGTTCTGTTTTATGATTCCCATCTATGGCATTTAATCCTGAACCAATTAGTTTCCTGTCGCTAAAAGAAGTGCGCGAGATACGAAACCAGCAGTCGAGGTATTTGTTAAGTGAGGAATGGAGAAGGAGGTAAGTACGTATTCCTTTACCATAGTAGGGAGGAATAGAAAATGCGTAAAGCACATCGTTTTCGTAAGCATAAATCCGGTTGTCATAATTTTCGGTATCAAATAGGGCATATCTAAAGGTCACATCAAGAGGGATAGAATTGGATCTGTAAATTATATCCTGGTAAATCAGGTATCCCTGGCTAAAACTTTCATTTTTATTTAAGCCTGTCCATTCAACCCTGTTTCTCAGCTCCATCCTGTTTGAGAGCTTGTAATTCACCTGGAATCTTGTCTTCCATTTTCGTTTTTCGCCGATTTTCACCATTTCTTCTGTTGTCGGGAGGTTCTCACTTTTCTTCTCATATTGAATCCTCCAGTACATGCCTAAAGACGTACTCGTGGCATAATTGGCCTGGAGAAAGAATTCTGATCCTTTAGAGGGAGCTGATGTTCTGTATTTCAACCATGGAAATGAAAAAATGTCGATGTAAGCCGAAAAATCCCATTTTTTAAGGGGGAAGATCCGGCTCCCTATATAAAAACCATTTTCATTGAGAATGGATGAGTTTTCGCTAAATGCATTGCTGTATATGGGAATAAAACCCGGACTATAATGCCTGTATAAAAGGGCAATGGATAACTGGTCAGCCAAAGGGAAGAGGCCTCCCTGGATAAAGGCCCAGCCATGTCCTGGAGAACAGGATAGCTCTCCGAAAAGGGTTCCCTTATCAAAAGTATATTTATAATCTGAGCCCATTTTACTTCCCGATTTCCCACTGAATTCAAATATTTCATAGGGGGAATTCCCTTCACTGATTTTTGTATCATACCGGAATTCTACCATTGTAATTCCAGCATGGAAACGGTTTTTTGTATAGTTCAGGTTTCCGCCATAAATCATTTCAGAAATAGACTTCCTGTCTGAAATTTCTCCAGGCGTTGCATGAATTCCTGTTTTCATAAATCCGGAAACAAGATCAGCCTCGTGACTCAGAATATTTCTTTCCAGTACATTGGCATCAATTTTTTTGGAAGAGAAAAAAATACTCAGATCAAAATCGCCCAGGCTTAAGGTAGTGGCCATGCCTCTGAAGAACTGGTTCTCATTTGTTGAGGTATAACGTCGTATTCCGGATAACCTTTTTTCAATAAGCAAAGCTTCTGTAGATTTACCGTATGCGAAACCTGACCATAAATTCAGACCTTGTCCGAACCTTGGCTCATAATCTCCAATAACTATGGTTTTTATTTTCCCGATATTATTCAATTGGATAAATCCTGAATAAAAATCATATCCCTGTTTGTTGTTTCCCGAAAAAAATTCCTCCCCGGCATCCTTTTCTGCTGTAAAGCCAATTAACAATTGCTTTTTGTAGGAATATGAATAACGTGTATATACTTTCCATGGAGACCCGAGGTAGCGTGAATTTGGCCGTTCAGATAAAGCAGAGTCGCTGATGGGTAAATATCCCTCTTGTTTTTCCAGGATGCCCTGTGTTTTCAGGAGAATTTGATGTTTTCCATACTTCACTGGTTTATTAAGGTTTATGCTTTGTTTCTTTTTTACTTGTTCCAGGCTTATAAAAGGGGAGATCAGCTTAACCGTAGCCAGGTCAAATCCATAAATAAATTGTAGCTCGTAAAGAGAAAGTACGGGGCCGTTTTCCAGAATATATTGTTGCAGGCTGTTTGCCTGGAAATCACTCAGGATAAATAGTCTTTTGAGTTCTTCATTATCAATGGAATTTATGGCTACCGGATGGGCCTGTAGTTCCTCTAGTTCTTCCAGAAGACTGGTATAGTCAAGAGCCTGTTCTGATCTTGATGAAAGACTTTCTGTCAGATCTTCAAAAACTCTTTTCCATTCATCCTTATTTTCCTGGGCAAGCAGGAAGGAAGAAAGACCAAAAAGATATGTCATAAACAGAAAAGCGATTGCCCTTTTGATGCCCCATAGAAATGACTTATATTTTTTATTTTCCCAAGGACTGGCAGTTGGCGTCATGGTAAGGTATAGCTTAGGCTAAAGTGAGGGGTAAAGCCAAGCTGAGGATGAAAGCTAAAAGCAAGGTCACCCCTGATTCCGAGGGCCTCATATCCAAAGCCAATGGTATTGAACTGTGGGTCGCTGGCAAGCCCGCCACGGATATAGAGATGATCAGCAGCTTCAAGTTCAATGCCTATTTTCCAGATTGGCTTAAAATCTGTTTGCTTTTCGGTTTCCAGGTTGATCTGAACCATATTAAGAAAGCGATATCCAAGGCCAAATCGAAATATAGTTGGAAGGCTTTCATCTCCTTCAGGAGATTGAAAGCCGGATTGGGAGGGGTTGAAAATATGTGCTCCAATAAATAAACCTTTTACAGGTTGGGCGAGAAATCCTCCTTCCACAGAGAGTGCTGAAGATCTCCCAAATTCTTCTGAGATATAAATAGAGTGATAGTTTAATTGAACTCCGAAAGATATTTTCTGTCCTAAGAGTTTGCTGAAAGACAAACCAGACTTGGTTTCGTGATATTTTGAGTAGCCAAAATAGTAAAATGAAAATCCCAGAGTCCCTGGTTTTGTTGGTATGGCAAGGGCCAAGGCATTTAATCCATATTGAGGAACTATGAACTTGTTTTCATTATGGATGGAGAAAGTCAGACTATTCAGGAAAGCCAGGCCAGCCTGGTTGTGAGAAACAGACCAGATATCCGGAATCATAACAGAAGCATTTGCCATTCCGGCAAACCTGCTACCGGATAGATAATTCTCGGCGGAGTGCAAGTGAGCCGGAAGTATCCATGTAAAAAGCAATACGGCAGGCATGAAATTCCCGAGTAATAATGATCTCTGGCGCATAATGCTTAAGATGCTTAGAGAATCAAGTTACGAAATTTGGCAGAGAAATTCAAGTATTTACAGAAGATTGGTAAACTGAGAAAAACGGAATGTTGTGCCGAAGCTACGCCTTAGACTTGAAATAAAGTAAGCCAAAGTAAGTTTAAACTTTAAAATCAAATTTTATTTTGCGAAGATCCTGGTTCGCTTTTACCACTTTTTCTTTCAGGCTTTCTTTGAATTTCAGTAATTCTTTTTGAAGCTCAGGATTGGAAAGAGCCAGAATTTGTGCAGCCAGAATTCCAGCATTGCGGGCTGCATTTATCCCCACTGTTGCAACCGGGATGCCAGGGGGCATCTGTACAATTGACAATAAAGAATCCCAGCCATCCATGCTTGCTTTGATAGGCACTCCAATTACCGGAATACTGGTCATTGAAGCAATTACCCCGGGTAAAGCTGCTGCCATACCTGCTCCGGCAATGACCACCTTCAAGCCCCTGTCTGAAGCAGATCTAGCAAATTTCTCAACCTCCCCAGGAGTCCTGTGCGCAGAAAGGGCATTTAATTCAAATGGGATTTGCAGTTCATTCAAAATTTTTGCAGCCTCTTCCATGATCGGAAGATCAGAAGTGCTGCCCATAATGATACTTACTTCAGCATTCATGTTATTCAATAGTATTAAGGATTTTAAAAAAAACTTAATCAAAGTTATAACAAATATTTGTAATTTCGGGCTTTGAAATATTACAAGTATCTGAACAATGGAAAAAGTCAAATTACTGGATAAAAGATTCAAACTGTTTATTAAGGAAGATCGGATTACAAAGCGGGTTGAGGAACTGGCCCATATCATTTCTTCCGATCTGAAGAATGAAAGTGTTTTTTTTATGGGGATTTTAAATGGAGCTTTTATGTTTGCTTCTGATCTTTTAAAAAAGATTGATTTTGATTGCCGGATCACCTTTCTGAAACTTGCCTCTTATGAAGGAACTTCAAGTACTGGAAATGTAAAGCGATTGATAGGGATCAATGAGGATATAAAAGACCAAACAGTTGTAATTATTGAAGATATAGTGGATACCGGAATTACTCTGGAGCATATTGTGAAACAGCTAAAAGGCTATGAGCCCAAAGAAATAAAAGTGGTCACCATGTTTCTAAAGCCTGATGCTTATAAAGGAGATATTCCGGTTGACTATGTGGGCATTGAGATCCCGAATGACTTTATTGTTGGGTATGGACTGGATTACGATGGATATGGAAGAAACCTGAAAAACTTATATGTTCTGGATAACTAAAAAACCCTGAATCAATATGGTGAGCATTGTATTATTTGGACCTCCCGGATCTGGAAAGGGGACTCAATCACAAAAACTTATTGAAAAATACGGATTGATACATCTGTCAACCGGAGATATTCTCAGGAAGGAAATTGTAGGCGGGACTGAGCTTGGCAAGAAAGCAAAAAAATATATGGATGTCGGCGAACTGGTCCCGGATGAAGATGTTATTGCTATGGTTATTAATAAGTTGGCAGAATATGTTGACCCATTGGGTTTTATTTTTGATGGCTTTCCCCGTACCCGCGATCAGGCAAGATCTATCAGGCATAATTTGACAGACATGGACTTGCGTATAAATATAATGATCACTCTGGAGGTTCCTCGTGAAGAATTGATAAGCAGGTTGATTAAAAGAGGGGAAGAAACAGGGAGGTCTGATGATGAGAGGAATATTATCGAAAAACGATTGGACATATATCATAAACAATCAAAGCCTGTTATTGATTTTTATGAAAAAATGCGTAAATATGTAGCCATAGATGGTACCGGAACTATTGATGAAATTTTCGACAGGATAGTTTGTGCTGTGGAAGCCTGTATTTAAGCTACTATTACAAATTTCAAAGTAATTCTAATGGCCGGAACTAATTTTGTTGATTATATAAAAATATTTTGCCGGTCAGGAAAAGGTGGCGCAGGCTCAGTTCATTTGCGGAGGGAGAAATATATTCCCAAAGGTGGCCCTGATGGAGGGGATGGTGGACGGGGAGGTCATGTGATCCTTAGGGGAAATAAGCAACTCTGGACTCTCATCCACCTGAAATATCAAAAACATATTAGAGCTGATAATGGTGGAAATGGGGCAGGGGCTCTAAAAACAGGAGCCGATGGAAAAGATTCAGTCATTGAAGTTCCTCTGGGGACTGTAGCCAGGAATTCTGAAACCGGTGAGCTACTGTTTGAAATAATTGAGCATGATGAGGAGGTGATCCTGGTTCAGGGAGGAAGGGGAGGACTGGGTAACAACCATTTTAAATCATCTACAAATCAAACACCCTTGTATGCACAACCGGGAGAACCTTCTCTGGAAGACTGGTTTATCCTGGAATTAAAAATCCTGGCTGATGTGGGACTTGTAGGTTTTCCAAATGCCGGCAAATCAACTCTTTTATCCAGGGTCTCAGCTGCAAAACCCAAAATTGCAAATTATCCTTTCACTACCCTTGTTCCTAATCTGGGGATTGTCTCTTATTATGATGATAAATCATTTGTCATGGCAGATATACCCGGAATAATAGAGGGTGCCCATGAGGGGAAGGGCCTGGGTTTAAGATTCCTGAGACATATCGAGAGAAATTCTATGTTGCTCTTTATAGTTCCATCTGACTCAGATGACATTGCAAAAGAATACTTTATTCTTCTGGAAGAGTTAAAGAAATATAACCCTGAAATGCTTGACAAAAACAGGGTTCTGGCAATTTCAAAATCAGACTTTCTGGACGAAGAATTAAAAGATGAAATAACTAAAGATCTTCCGGAAATTCCCTGGTGTTTCATTTCTTCCATTACCGGAGAAGGCCTGACCAGGTTAAAAGACTTAATTTGGAATGAATTGGGTGGATAAATTGAATATCGAACACCGATTAACGAATAATTAATTTTGAATAGTTAATTCTGTAGATTTAGTTGAGATGATTGAATTCCTGGATCAATTGGATAAATCCATATTTCTGTTTTTAAATGCCTGTCATTCAGATTTTTGGGATTCTGTTATGTGGTGGATCAGCGGGAAAAGCTCATGGATATTTTTGTATGTGCTGATCCTTGTATGGCTTGGAGTGAAACATAAATGGAGAATACTGATCATCCTGTTGTTCGTTATCCTGCTGGTTACAGCTACCGATCAAAGTTCAGTTCATCTTTTTAAGAATGTATTTCAAAGGTTCAGGCCATGCCATAATCCCGACTTTAAGCAGCTGGTGCACCTGGTACATAATCACTGTGGCGGAAAATTTGGTTTTGTTTCTTCACATGCTGCCAACTCATTCGGAGTGGCTGTTTTTTCTGCCGCACTGATAAAAAACAGGACATATAAATGGTTCATAATTTTATGGGCAGCCCTGGTTTCTTATAGCCGGATTTACCTCGGTGTGCACTATCCCGGAGATATACTTGGTGGAGCATTGCTGGGAGCAGGAATCGGATTCTTGTTTGCCAGACTCTATGAGATTGTTGAATCTAAGTACTTGAATAATATAGCTTTTTTCAATAAGTGAGATTATGATTTTAAAAGTCGCAGACGCATTAAAATCATTAAATCGAACTTATCCCATATCCCACAGGGATGACAGATTACAACAAGGGACGCCATACCTGCCGGCAGGTAAGGCCCTTTTATAACTGATAATAGAAATGTAGTTCTGTAAGAACAGTGTATTTTGTATATGAAATGTATTGTATTTTAAGTAAAATATCGAATCCTTATTTTAATCTTGCGGCCGAGGAATATCTTCTTAAAAGCAGGAGTGAGGATTTCTTTTTATTGTATAGAAATGAACCATCTATAATAGTTGGTAAACATCAAAATACTTTCGCAGAGATAAATTGGGATTTTGTAAGCAAACACAAAATTAAAGTAGCGAGGAGATTGTCAGGAGGTGGAACCGTTTATCATGATAGGGGAAATTTAAATTTTGCTTTTATCAGAAAAGGCCTGGAAGCTAAGCTTGTTGATTTTAAGAAATATACAGCCCCAATACAAGATGCTCTTTATAAAATGGGGGTTGAGACAAAATTTGAAGAACACAATAGTCTAAGCCTTAATGGGTTCAAAATATCAGGGAATGCAGAGCATGTTTTTAAAAAACGGGTATTACACCATGGCACTTTGTTATTTTCATCCAGTCTGGAAAATCTGGAAGCAGCTATTCGTATCCGTCCAGGTCAATACTCTGATAAAGCTGTAAAATCAATCAGGTCAAAGGTTGCAAATATCTGTGAGAGCATGGATAAAAAGCTTACAATCGAAGAGTTTGAAACGGGAATAATGAATTATTTCCAGGAGTCTGATCCCGGATCTGAATCTTATGTTTTTAGCAGGCAGGAAATTCAAGAGATCAATAAATTAAAAATTGATAAGTATGAGACCTGGCAATGGATATTCTCTTATTCTCCCAAATATGAATATAGTAATGCAATAGAATTAGATAAGGGAAATCTTAGGGTAAAGATGGATGTGGATAAGGGAAAAATCGAGAAAGTAAACATTAGCGGGAGTTTACTTAAACCGGAAAAATTAAAAGAGCTTGAAGTTTTTTTAACCGGATTGTACCATAAACCTGACCAGGTTTTGGAAGCCTGGAGGAAAGTGGAAGGCAATATTTTTTTCTCTCAAACTGAGATACATACCATTCTATCAACTTTTTTTTAATCCCAGGCCCTGATATGTTATGCTGAACAAGAGCCAAAAAAACAAATTGCGCAAGATGGGCTATTTCTCTGATCAGCAGGGAATCATCAATCGTTTCTTGCGTAACCCCGGGGCATGGGAAAGCCATCTGGCAAATTCCAGGCAATATATACTTAATTTTGTAAGGAAGAAAAAGCCTGGAAAAGTAGCAATCTTTGGCAGTGGCTGGTTATTGGATGTTCCGGTGGAAGAATTAACAGAATTCAGTTCAGAATTAATCCTGATTGATATCCATCATCCACGGCAAATACGACATAAACTCAGAAACTATCCGAATGTGGTTTTTCTCGAATCTGAAATTAACGGAGGAACTGCCTTTGAAGTTTATGATATGGTAAAAGGGGAAAAAAATGATTTAAAAGAAATTAACTGTCCCGGTTTCATGGAGGAGCTTGAAGCAGATTATTTTATTTCATTGAATATTCTTGATCAATTGGATACTGTGATTATTGAATATCTACAAGAATTTAACACTTACGCTCTTGCTGATGTCAATGAATTGAGGAAAAATATACAGGCAGCACATATCAAATCTCTGCCAAAAGGAAGATCCTGCCTGATTACAGATATTGAAGAGATTACAGTGAATAAGAGAGGTGAGAAAAAAAATCGCCCACTGATTTATGCAGCCCTCCCCAAAGCCACAAATCTAAAAAATTGGCTATGGGAATTTGATAATACGGGGGAATATATCCAGGAGAAAAACACCTGTTTTCGTGTTCAGGCAATGGAATTTTAAAGAATATATAATAAGCTGTTACTATCAGGGGAAGGAGAATTAATTATTGTAAGGGGAACAAACCTGTCATAGTCCGTAGGTACTGACTGTGTTTTTTGAGGAAGAAATGTAGAAAAAATTATCAACAAGTCCGGCTTTTTTTCTTTATCCGATGCGTATTGCACTGAATGACAGAGGCTGGTAATTGTTTATCAGGGTATTCCGGCCAGTATGAGCGTTTATATGTTCCTGCCTTTTGTTGATAAACTATTTCCCTGTACATGCTGTATTTACTTATATTTGCACAAATTTTAAGAAATTTGTTTACATAGATGACTGCAAACTATTCTGAAGATACTATAAAGACCCTTGACTGGAGGGAACATATTCGGAAACGTCCGGGGATGTATATAGGGAAATTGGGAGATGGCTCATCCCAGGATGATGGGATATATGTTTTGTTAAAAGAGGTTCTGGATAATTCGCTGGATGAGTACATGATGGGTTTTGGAAAGACTATAGATGTGGATATTCATGAGAAGCAGGTGATTATCAGAGATTATGGAAGGGGTATTCCTCTGGGGAAATTGGTGGATGTGGCATCGAAAATGAATACCGGGGCCAAGTATGATTCCAAGGTCTTTAAGAAATCTGTAGGACTAAATGGGGTTGGAATTAAAGCTGTAAATGCTTTGTCAACTGTTTTTGAGATTTCTTCGATTCGGGATGGACAGAAAAAATTTGTAAAATTTTCAACAGGGGTGGTAGTTGAGGATAGAAAAATTGAGTCGACCGGTCAAAAAAATGGTGTGGAAGTAAAATTCGTTCCGGATGAAAAGCTTTTTGGAAACTATCATTATATCATTGATTATGTTGAGTCTATGCTCAGGAATAATGTTTACCTGAACTCAGGGCTCACCATTAATTTCAATGGAAATAAGTTTTTTTCCAGGAATGGTCTCCTGGACCTATTGAATGAGAATATGAGTCTTCCAGGCCTTTATCCGGCAGTTCATATAAAAAATGGGGATATTGAGATTGCCATAACCCATGGCAATCAATATGGAGAGGAATATTATGCTTTTGTAAACGGGCAGCATACCACCCAGGGAGGAACTCATCTCCTGGCCTTCAGGGAAGCCTTGGTTAAAACAGTCAGGGAGTTCTATAAAAAGGACTTTGATGCTGCCGATATCCGGGCATCTATTATAGTGGCTTTCTGTATAAAAGTGGAAGAGCCTATTTTTGAATCCCAGACAAAAACAAAGTTGGGTTCAAGAGATATGGCACCAGGAGGAGTTTCTGTCAGAAATTTTATAATTGACTTTTTCAAAAAGGAATTTGATGATTATCTACATAAGAACCCTGAAACTGCTGATATATTACTGAAGAAAATTCATGATTCTGAAAAAGAACGAAAAGCGATTTCAGGAATAAAAAAACTTGCGCGTGACCGTGCAAAAAAGGCAAGTTTGCACAATAAGAAATTAAGAGATTGCAGACTGCATTATAATACAAAAGCTGACAACAGGCTTGAAACCACAATTTTCATCACCGAAGGGGACTCTGCAAGTGGCTCCATCACAAAATCCAGAAATGTTGAAACCCAGGCGGTTTTCAGCCTCAAGGGCAAACCGCTTAATACTTATGGCTTAACCAAGAAGATTGTTTATGAGAACGAGGAGTTTAATCTACTTCAATCGGCTTTAAACATAGAAGATGGATTGGATGGACTCAGGTACAATAATGTGGTGATTGCTACGGATGCCGATGTGGATGGAATGCATATCAGACTTTTGCTAATTACCTTTTTCTTACAGTTTTTTCCTGATCTGGTAAAAAGAAGGCATTTGTATATTCTTCAAACTCCCCTGTTCAGGGTAAGGAATAAGAAGAAAACTCTTTATTGCTACTCGGATGACGAAAAGAAAAAAGCTATACTGGATTTATCCGGGAATCCTGAAATTACCAGATTTAAAGGCCTGGGAGAGATAAGTCCGGATGAGTTTAAACATTTTATTGGTAAGAAAATGAAACTTGAGCCTGTTTTGTTAAAAAAGGAAGATATAGTTTCAGATCTTTTGAGGTTTTATATGGGAAAAAACACCCCTGAGAGACAGGAATTTATTATTGAAAATCTGAAGGTGGAAGAAGATATTGCTGAAGTATGAACCTGAATTATCTTCAGGGGAATTGCCCTCCGGTTTAATTCCCTTTTTTTAAGATTAGATTAACGATTTGAATGGAAGATAAAGAATTTCTTGAAAGCGAAATGCAGTACAAACCTGAAAATCCAGCAGAGGATCAGGGGAAATCAGATGTTAAGGACCTATTTAAAGTTGTTCATTTATCGGGCATGTATAAGGATTGGTTCCTTGATTATGCCTCCTATGTGATACTTGAAAGAGCGGTTCCAAATATCTATGATGGATTGAAACCGGTTCAGCGGAGGATATTATTTGCCATGAGGAGACTTGAGGATGGAAGGTATAATAAGGTTGCAAATATTATCGGGCAAACCATGCAGTTCCATCCTCATGGAGATGCTTCTATTGGAGATGCCCTTGTTCAGCTTGGACAGAAGGAGTTGCTTGTCGATACACAGGGGAATTGGGGGAATCCCCTTACCGGAGATGGGTCTGCAGCACCAAGATATATTGAAGCCCGTTTATCAAAATTTGCCATGGATGTGGTTTTTAACCCGAAAACTACAGGCTGGAAATTATCTTACGATGGTAGAAATAAGGAACCCCTTACCCTGCCGGTAAAATTCCCCCTCTTACTGAGCCTTGGTGCCGAGGGTATCGCAGTAGGACTGTCTTCAAAAATATTACCTCATAATTTTAATGAGCTGATAGATGCTTCTATCTTACATCTGAAAGGAAAAGAATTTGAAATATTTCCTGATTTTCCTTCCAGAGGACTTGCTGATTTTTCGAAATATAATGATGGAACAAGAGGAGGACATGTTAAAGTAAGGGCCAGAATCAAAAAGCTGGATAAGAAAACTCTTTTAATTGATGAACTCCCCTTCGGTAGAACAACAGGCTCTTTAATTGAATCTGTTCTGCGGGCTAATGAAAAGGGGAAAATTAAGATTAAAAAAATTGATGATAATACCTCTGATTCAGTTGAAATACTTATTGCCCTGGCCGGAGGTGTTTCTCCCGATAAAACCATTGATGCCCTTTATGCCTTTACCGATTGTGAGCTGTCAATTTCTCCGAATGCTTGTGTGATTCAGGATGATAAGCCGGTATTTGTGGGAGTCAGTGACCTGCTTAGAACATCAGCCGAACACACCAGGGATCTTCTTAAACTCGAACTGGAAATTAAATTAAGAGAACTTGAGGAAACCTGGCACCTGTCATCCCTGGAAAAAATATTTATCGAAGAAAAAATATACAGGAATATTGAAGATTGCGAAACATGGGAATCTGTTCTGGAAACCATTGATAAGGGCCTGGACCCATTTAAGAAAGTTTTATTAAGGGAAGTAAGCAGAGAGGATATTATACATCTTACCGAAATAAAAATTAAGAGGATCTCGAAATATGATGTAAAAAAGGGGGATGAATATATTAAGAAACTTGAAAGCGAAATGGAGGAGGTGAAATCTCAGCTTGCCAATATTATAGAGTTTACAATTAATTATTACAGGCAGATAAAGAAGATGTATGGCAAGCCGTGGGAGAGAAAAACCGAAATTCGGAATTTCGATACTATAGTAGCAACCAAAGTAGTAGCCATCAATACGAAGTTGTATGTGGATCGCAAGGAAGGTTTTATTGGAACCACACTGAAGAAGGATGAATTTGTTTGCGAATGTTCTGATATTGATGAGATCATTGTGATAAGGAGAAATGGGAAATACATGGTAACGCTGGTATCAGACAAGGCTTTTGTGGGGAAAGACATTTTGTACACGACCGTATTTAAGAAAAATGATACCAGGACTATTTATAATATTGTTTACCAGGATGGAAGAAACGGGAAGGTGATGGTAAAGAGAGTTGCTATTGCCGGATTGACCAGAGATAAAGAGTACGACCTTACAAAGGGGAAGGACAAATCCAGGATCCTGTATTTTACTGCTAATCCCAATGGAGAAGCAGAACTTATCAAAGTTTTCCTGAAACCACGGCCGAGATTGAAAAATCTGATTCTGGATTTTGATTTTGGAGAACTGGCTATCAAGGGTCGTCAATCTCTGGGTAATATACTTACTAAAAATCCGGTACATAAAATTACTCTTAAAGAAAAGGGGATTTCAACCCTGGGAGGAAGAAGGATATGGTTTGATGATGACGTATTCAGGCTTAATGTGGATGGGCGAGGCAAATTCCTGGGCGAGTTTGGAGGAGAGGATACAATATTGGTGATAACAAAAAGGGGTACTTTTCTGACGGTGAATTTCGATCTTTCCAACCATTTTGATGAAGATATTCTTATTATTGAGAAGTTTACTAAAACCAAGTTATATTCAGTTATCTATTTCGATAGTAAGCAGGGATATTATTATGTTAAGAGATTTGCAATTGATTTTAGTGATAAACCACAATATTTCATCCCTGAAGATGAAGGCTCTAAAATGATCAGTATTACAGAGGTTGAGTATCCCAGGTTTGAAATTAGTTTTGGCGGTAAGAATAAGGAAAGAAAAAGCGAAATAGTTGAAGTGGCAGAATTTATTGGAGTAAAGAGTTTTAAAGCAAAAGGGAAAAGACTTACCACTTACCATGTCTCAGATATTCAGGAAATTGAGCCACAGATTAGAAGTGAAACTGTAAAAATTGATCCGGAGTTACCAGAGGAACAAATAGAAAGAGGCATAGAAATTGAACTGGATCCGAAAGATACCTCACAAATGAAACTTGACCTGTAATAACGTGAGTTTTATATGAGTACTAGTGTCAGGTCAAATATGGTATTTCGGATCTGTCATTCCGAACTTGTTTCGGAATCTTTTGCCTGGCAAATAGATGCTGAAATAAATTACTCCCTGCGGTCGTGAGTTAGTTCAGCATGACAATAGGAAACAATAGTCTTGACTTGATGCAAGTCTTTTAAGTTTGAATAAGAAATATTTATTTTAGAGATAATAAATTATTTACTTTCGATGATCATTCCGTAATTAGTTGTTCTTTGTGTTTTCTTGGTGGGGCTGTCTCAAAAGTGTATAACAACGTCATTCTGAATTTATTTCAGAATCTTAAGTTGTTGATTATGAATAGATCCTGAACTTAGCGAAGCGATCTCATGACCGAAGGGAATAATCAAGTTCAGGATGACGACAATCACTAAATACACTTTTGAGACAGCCCAATTAAGGCACAAACCTGCCTGCCGGGAGGCAGGGGTTCACCAAATTAAAGTGTTTGCTGGGTTTATTCGTATTACTTTATCGAACTTACCTTAAAAATCTAATACCTTGAAAATATTTATCCTCGGATTTATGGGAGCTGGGAAATCCAGATTGGGCAGTAGAATTGCCAGCTTAATGGATTTGAAGTTCATTGACCTCGACAGGGAAATTGAAAAAGACCAGGGATTGACGATCGATCAGATTTTTCGTGAGAAAGGAGAAAAGGGCTTCAGGGAAATTGAAAAAAGAGTATTACTTCAAAACATTAAATCAGACCGGCTTGTCCTTGCATGTGGTGGCGGAACTCCATGTTATGAAGATAATATGGAAGTTATGAATGAATCAGGCACAACCATCCTTCTGGATGTTCCTCCTGAAGTTTTACTCAGCCGGCTATTAAACAGCAAGCAGAAGCGCCCCCTCATTGAAAATAAAAATGAAGAGGAATTGCGAAAATATATTGATCTCAAACTGGCTGAACGAGAGCCATATTATAACAAAGCCAAAATTAAAATAGATCCTCTGAATACCAGCCTGGAACTGATTAAGCAAATTTTAACTAAATGAACTATTAATACCTTAAAAAATTGGGGCCGTCTTAAAAGCTAATTTAACTTGAGTTTTCTGTCTCACCTCTCATTTCTCATCTCTTCTACTACTTCTCTTTCCACTCTTTATCAGTATCCAGATGCAGGTACCTGCTCAGGTATTTTACCCCAATATAAAAAGGAATGGTATCTAAAAAGGCAGAAACAACCTTGTACACATAATTCGATAAAATAAGTATGACAAGACCATGAATAAGGGTTTCTCCCACCTGAATGTGGATGGCTTCCCTGGCATAAAAATAAGTGATGGTTATAACTGCAAGTGAGTCTACCATCTGACTTGTAAGTGTAGAACCATTATTCCTCAACCATAGCATTTTCCCCTTTGTGAGTTTCCTGATATAATGAAACAAGGAAACATCCACAAACTGAGCAGTTAAATACGCTATCATGGAGGCTATTGTTGCTCCAAATGTCCATTTTCTGATTTGAAAAAAGGTGTGATTAGGATCAGTCAAGGCAGGAAGTCCGTTTTCCATCATTTCAGGATGAGGCGGAAGAATTCCCCCTATCCATAAAATAAATAAAACCCAGATATTTAACACAAGTCCGACCCACACAACTGTGTTTGCACGTTTTTTTCCATAAAGCTCGCTGATAAAATCAGTGCAGAGAAAGGTTATGGGGTAAGGGAGCACACCAACAAAAACAATAAATGGAATTTGCCTGCCAAAAATCTCAAAAGACAAGTCAATTTGCCTGGATATCCCCAGAATATTTAAGATACCCAGGGTGCCAAGAAATATACCGGCAAGGACAAGAAAAACCACTTCTCTCCTCCAGCTTATCTTCTTACTTACCTTGTCACCAAAATCAAACATCTTTATAAATATAGGAATTATTAAAGATTTAGAATTAATATTCTTAAATTTATTGATTCTTCTGAATTGGGGTGCAGGTTCTGCGAGTCTCCTGATATTTTTATCATGATAGAAAAAGGGTTTAATTTTTTAATAAACTTTAGCTTGTGACAAAAAAGCCTGGGATATATCAATTGCTGAATGTTGAAAAAGATGAACAGGCTCAAGTTGGATTTCTTTTGTTTCAATCCCTGTTTCTGGGTTTTTTTTATGGTACTCTTGATATTGGTGCACATGCTCTTTTTCTGAGTGAATATACGGAAGAGATGCTACCTATGGCCTTTCTTGTATCGGGTTTTGTGGGTATTGTCCTGACTACTCTTTATTCCAGGTTCCAGTCCGTAGTAAAATTTACCGTTTTTTCTTCCGGGAACTTGCTTATCATTGCCCTTTTCATGTTTCTTCTATGGTTTGGATTCAGGTATTTCACAACGGGGATATGGGTATTTGTGGTATTTGTAATGATGGGTCCTTTAAATATTATCGCAATGATAGGTTTTGGAGGCACTACAAGTCGTATGTTCTCACTGCGTCAGGGGAAAAGGCTATTCGGACTTGTGGATGCAGGTCAAATACTGGGAATCATCATCAGTAGTTATGCAGTCCCTTTTATCTTATCCATGAATGCAACAACTGAAACCCTTTTGCTTATAAGTGCCATAAGCATATCTATTGCCTTTATTATACAGGCATTTATAGCTAAGAAGTTTCAATTAAACCAGGAGCTTGTGGGGCTCAGGGAAGGAAAAGAAAGCAGAAGCAGGTTTTTAGATATTTTCAAGCATGCATATACCCGCATTATGGCAGGTTTCGTGTCTGTTTCTGTCGTGGTTGCCTTCCTTGTTCATTATTCTTTTATTGCTGTTACCAATATTCAATATCCTGAGAACACAGAGCTTGCTAAATTCCTGGGATATTTTTTAGGAACCATGGCTGTTTTTACTCTTCTGGTAAAAACTACTGTTTATAGCCGGTTAATGAAAATGTATGGTTTAAGGCTCAGCTTGATTATTGCACCCCTTTTAATAGCTTTGTTTGCTGTTACTTCAGCAGTTATAGGAAGTTTGCTTGGTTATACGGCTGTATCTGCAAGCTTTGCATTTTTCTTTTTACTTATCTCTTTAACAAAATTATTTTCCAAAACCCTTAAAGATTCAGTTGAAGCACCTTCATTTAAGATACTTTATCTTTCTCTTGATGAGAAAATCAGATTTGATATACAGGCAAGGATAGATGGAACCATTAATGAAATTTCTGCTGTACTCTCGGGAATAATAATGGTTGGTCTCACGGCAATAGGTTTTATTACATTAATTCATTTCAACTATGTGCTGGTATTATTTGTAGGAGTATGGATCTTTTTTGCCTTTCGACTCTACAAGTATTACCAGGAGTCTCTCAATACTTCTTTGGCAGGAATTAAGAAATCGGGAGAAGTACAGGCTTCAGAATATCCCACAATTGATGAAGCTGTAAAATTACTTTTTGATTCGGGGAATGCAAAAATCCGTTTGAGCCTGGCAAAGATTTTAAGCCTGTGGTCAACCGGTAATAGTGATAAAACCGTTGAGAAAGTTATTAGCCAGACTCAACTTAACTCAATGCTGAGAGACTCTTCCCCGAAGGTGAGAATACAGGGAATAAAGATGGCAGGGGAAACCGGGAATCCTGAATTTACACAGGTGCTTGTTGATTTACTCGCTAATCCTACATATTATTCTCATGCTTTTAATGCCATTCTTGAACTTGGAGAAGCCTGCCTTCCGATACTGGAGCAGGCTTTTTTCAAAACCGGTTTAAATACAAAAATCCTGAGAAGGATTATTCGGCTTATGGGTATAATTGGGGGAGAGCAGGCAATTCAATATCTTCTTCCCAAGATATTTTACACAGAAAAAATTGTTGTTTTAGAGGTTTTACATGCCCTTATGTCTTGTGGCTATAAAGCAGATGAAAACGAAAGATCTCAGTTTTTCTCATTGATTGAGCAGTCTGTAAAGCAAGTTGCCTGGAATCTTTCTGCCAGCTTAAGTGCCAAAGAAATTAAGGATGCCCCGGCATTTACAGAGATGATGGAAGCAGAACTGAAAGACAGTTACACTTTTTTGTATGAATTGCTTTCCATTACTTATGACCCGCAAACTATCAAACATATTAGTGAAAGTCTTACTATTGGATCTTCTGAGTCTGTGAGTTTTGCACTTGAATTACTGGACCTTGTGATTGATGAAGAAATTAAGCCTGTTGTTCTGCCCGCAATGAATGACCTTTCTCCGGAGGATAAAGTAAAGGAATTGCAGAACTTTTTTGCAATTGAGAAAATGGCTCCAACAGAATTGTTACTTGCCGTGATCAACCGGGATTATAATTTAGCCGGACTTCTTTCAAAAGCCTATGCTGTAGACGCTTTTGCTGGCTTTGAACAGTCTGAAGTTCCTGATGATCTTTTGGCTCTGATGTTTCACCCGGATTCCATACTGAGTGAAATTTCAGCAGGATTTATCCGTGAAATGGATATTGATAAGTATAGAGATTGCCTGGAAAGAGTCCCATCAATACAAAGAATCGAGATTCAGGAAGCTTTCAGGATTGCTACCGAATCTTCCTGGCACCTTTCAATGGAGAAGATTAAATATTTAAAAGAAAATAAACTTTTCCAGAAAATTCCGGGTCACGTTCTGTATGAATTAGTAAGGGAAATAAAGCTTCATATTGTTGAACCCGGGAGAAGCTATTCATTTAATGTCAGGGAAGATTTTTCAGACATACTGCTTCTGGTATCCGGTTCTGTGAAATTGATGGTAGAAAACCGTGAAATAAAAACTTTTAGGGAAGGGGAATTCATTTATACCGGACTGTATTTGTTGGATAAAAATGAAATATTGACTTTAGTTTCTGATTCACAATCCTTTGTTTACCAGCTTCCCGGATTAAAAATGCTTGAGAGTTTTTTCGATGAACCAAAGCAATTCATAGATTTTTTTAAAATATTAAGTAATGGTGAAACAGTCTGAAGTTTTTTTATGAGCATTGAAACTCATTTTACCGGCTAATAATTTTTAATAATTGTATAATAAACTAAACCAATAACTGTGCGTCGATCAACAACCATATTCAAACAACTGATCTTTAATATAGTAGTTCCTGCATTGCTGGCTCTTACATTCATGGCTGCTTACAATTATTTACAGAAGAAGAAGATACTTGTAGAGTTTAATGAAGAGAAGAATTTGATAATTACAGATGAACTGGTGAGGCTTATGAAATTCGGAGATGAAACTTTTGAGATTCTTTCTGATAATATGACAATGAGAATGGAAGGCCTAAGTAAAATACTGGTGGAGGATATCTTCAAAGACACAAGGGATATTGAGGATGCAGACCTATATGAAATCAGGCAACAGCTTGGAATGGATGAATCAGCTGAGGATATTTATATTATTAATTTATCGGGACTTATTGTTAATACAACATTTGAGAAAGACAGGGGATTAAACCTTTTCAAGCTTGGGAAAGAGCATGAAAACCATATCCGGAGTATTTTTGAGAAGGGCGAATTTATGGATGAAAGGTTTGCCGTAGAAAACAGGACAAAAAGACTTCGGAAGTTTTCTTACCAGCCAAGCCTTGATGGAAAATATATCATTGAATTGGGCTTCTATTCTTCCAGGGCCGAGGACTTTTTTGACTTTATGTCGAAAAACAAAGATGAAATGACAGCTACTCAAAAAAATATTGAAGATGTCGAGATGTTTTTTATCACTGATGGAAGTCCGTTTTCTTTCAATAAGGAGGCAACAATCAAAAAGGAGCATCGGGAAATATTTCTTAAAGCTATGGAAGAAGAAAATACACAGATCCTTGATGAATATGAGAATGGCCGATGGCTTCATTACCAGTATGCTTTTATGAACAGGGAGAACACATCATTATACCAGGCTGCAGTTATAAGGATTGTGTCTGACCGTACAGAAGAGAAAAAACTATTGCAACGGGAGTTTTTCAGGTTTATTATTGTTCTTGGAATTACCTTATTAATTGTTACACTGCTTACATACCGAAAAACGAAAGTAATAACGGATCCTATCAAGAGATTGCTGAAAAATGTGAGTCGTATTTCAGACGGCCATCTGGATGAGCGGGCTGCAGTTGTTGGAAACAATGAAATAACAACTCTTTCCAAGAAATTTAACCTGATGATTGCTCAGCTCGAAGTTTTGTATAACGACCTGGAAAAAAAGGTTAAGGAACGTACAGCAGAAGTGGTGAAGCAAAAAGAAGAAATTGAAGAACACCAGAGAAATATTACCGATAGTATAAAATATGCCAAAAGAATACAAACCGCCATTCTTCCACCCGATGAATTTGTAAATGAGACCCTGGGAGAGAATTTCATTTTGTATATACCTAAAGATATCGTGAGCGGTGATTTTTATTGGCTTGATAAAAAGGATGATCTGGCAATGGTGGCAGCTGTGGATTGTACTGGACATGGAGTACCCGGGGCTTTTATGTCAATTGTGGGGAACAGTCAGCTAAATTTTGCCATTAATGTAAAACATGCGAGGGAAGCCTCTGAGATATTAAATGAATTAAATTATGGAGTTACTCATACCCTGCGCGATAAAGCGGGACATGAGTCGGTAAAAGATGGCATGGATCTGGCCTTATGCGTGATCAATTATAAAGAAATGAGCCTGGAATACGCCGGAGCCTTCAATCCATTATATCTTATTCGTAACAATGAAGTATTGATCACAAAGGCCGATAAATTTCCTATTGGTGCAAGTCCTGATGGAAAACTGTCCAGCTTTACCAATCATGAAATAGACCTGGTAAAAGGAGATGTCATTTACTTATTTTCGGATGGCTTTGCCGATCAGTTTGGAGGCCCCAACAACAAGAAATTCTTTTCCAAAAGATTTCGCGAACTTTTACTGCAAGTTCATAAATTACCAATGCAAAAGCAAAAAGAAAGCTTAATAAAAGCTTATGAAGGCTGGAAGGGAGATTGTGAGCAGGTTGATGATATTCTGGTGATAGGAATCAGGATATAGATTATTCTTATTTTCTGCACAATTTGGAAGTATAGATAAACAACTGATATTATTTTAAAAACGGGATGACATGAGTAAACAGCAAGGGCATACCCATAACAAATCAGAGAAAAACAAAAATTCTTTATTTAACCCTTTCCCGGGTTTAAGGCCTTTCTCTACTGAAGAGAGTAATTTGTTTTTTGGAAGAGAGGGGCAAAGTGAGGAAGTTTTGAAGAACTTATCAGAGAATCGTTTTGTTGCTGTAATGGGGGCATCCGGTAGTGGAAAATCATCATTAATCTTATCCGGACTTATTCCGACTCTGCATGATGGACTAATCTCAGATTCAGGAAAAAATAAATGGCAGGTAATTCATTTTCAGCCGGGGAGTGATCCTATAAAAAATCTTGCAGTGAGCCTTGCACAGCTAAATGAAAAATCAGGAAATGAGGAGGGGGAAACTAAGCAGGATATAATAAGTTCCATACTTGGTGAAAGCTCTCTGGGCCTGGTTGAGGCTGTTAAAAAGCAAAGAAAAGAATCAAGTGATAACTATTTTATTTTAATAGACCAGTTTGAGGAACTTTTCAGGTACAGGAAAAGCGGGGATGAACGGTCTTCACTAAATGATTCAGAGAGTTTTGTTAAGTTGTTGGTTGAGGCAGTACGTCAGAACGAAGTGCCTATCTATATTACCCTCACCATGCGCTCAGATTTTATTGATGAATGCGCTCATTTCCAGGAGCTGACAACATTGATAAACCATAGTAATTACCTGGTTCCCTTAATGACCAGGGATAATTTTAAAGAAGCAATAACCGGACCTGTTGCAGTTGCCGGGGCAAGTATCGAATCTTCTCTTGTAGATAGGTTACTCGATGATGCTGGTGACAACCCCGATCAGTTGCCCATCCTGCAACATGCTCTGATGCGTACATGGGATTACTGGAGTCAGCTTGGTGATTTGGAGAAAGCTATAAGTATCAGTGATTATGAAGCCATAGGCACTATGGAGAAGGCCCTGTCTGATCATGCAAATGAAGTATTTGATGACCTTACTCCGGAAGGGAAACAAATATGTGAAAGCCTGTTTAAAAGACTCAGTGAAAAAGGAGCAGATAACCGTGGCATCAGGCATCCGACCCATGTTGAATCCATTTCAGCAATTGCCGGGACAGATGTTGATAAAATAATTGAAGTAGTAGAAAATTTCAGAGCTGCCGGAAAGTCTTTTCTCGTCCCGGCGATTCCAGAGAGTCTTAATAGAGAATCTATTATTGATCTTTCACACGAAAGTTTAATGAGGGTTTGGGACAGGTTGATTGTATGGGTGGATGAAGAAGCCATGGCAGTAAACATGTATTATCGCCTGGCAGATGCTTCTGAAATGTACCAGGAAGGAAAAACCGGCTTGTGGAAACCCCCAGACCTTCAACTGGCACTGAACTGGAAGAAAAAACAAAAGCCTACTTTGACCTGGGCAGAACGATATAATCCTGCTTTTGAAAGAGCAATGGTATATTTGGAAACAAGTGAAAAGGAATTTATAGCAGAAGAGGAGAATAAAGTGAAATTGCAAAGGAGGGCACTGCGGAGAACCAGGATTACCGCTTTGGTACTTGGGGCTGCTGCTATATTATCCATTGGATTTATGTTGTACGCTCTTGACCAAAAAGTGGCGGCTGATAAAGAAAGACTTATAGCAGAGGAACAAACTGTTGAGGCTAATACGCAAAGAACAATTGCTGTAGAAAATGAAAATATCGCAAATTCTGAGAGAGTTCGGGCGGAAGAGAGTGCAGAGGAGGCCCGGATCCAAAAAATTGTGGCCGATAGTGCAAAAGTTGTTGCTGTTGAAAATGAAGTGGAAGCTAAGAGTCAGCGGAATCTGGCAATAAGGAATGAGAATAGGGCTGTGGTCAATGAGAAAAGAGCAAATGAAAGTGCTGAGGAGGCTAAAACACAGCAAAAATTTGCCGAAGTGGCCCGGGATGAAGCATATAATTTACGTCTTCTTTCAATTGCTCAATCTATGTCTGTAAAATCACTTCAGGTGGACCAGGATGATGATCTGAAAGCTCTTCTGGCATACCAGGCATTTCAATTTCATGAAAAATACGGAGGGAAAAAACACAACAGAGATATTTATTCGGGATTATATGATGCATCAAAAACTCTGATGGGAGAAGATTTCTATTCTTATCCGGAACATGAAGGATCCATTAACTCTGTGGCTTCAAATCCCATGAAAAACCAGTTTTATACTGCTGGCAGTGATGGCAAGCTCTTCATGTGGGATCTGTCAGCTACCTCCAGAGAGCCCAGCTTGATTGTTGAAAATCAGGTGATTAATCGAATTGTGCAAGTAAGTGAGAACGGAAAATGGCTCGCCTGTGGTACAGAAGGTGCCGGAATCCAACTTTGGGACTTAACGCAGTCGTTTGCCAATCCATCCATCCTGATGACTGCTGAAGGGAGGGTAAGAGCCCTTGCTTTTTTACCCGGATCAAATAAACTCCTGTCTTCGGGAATAGACAGCACTCTGGTGCTCTGGGACCTTGCCTCTGAAAAGCCAGAGAAAATTTACATATCCGGATCTGTGATACAAACGCTGGATATTTCCAAAACAGGGGATTTAATTATTGCCGGAACTCAAAATGGTGAAATTTTACTCTTTGATAAGAATAGTTGGGAAAAACCGGTATTGCTGTTTTCTGAGAAAGGGAATTCTGTACATTCCTTAGCAATCAATCATTCCGGCACTCTTGCTGCAACAGGGGATAGACTTGGGAATGTGAAAATTTGGGATATAAAGACCAGGCAAATTATTACCAACCTGAGAGGCCATACAGCCAGAGTAAATGATTTGTGTTTTAGTCCTCAGGATGAATTTCTGGCCTCAGCCGGAATGGATGGGAGAGTCCAGGTATGGAGCACCGGTGATTGGAATATCCAACCGCTTATTGTTGATGACACTGAAAATTTTATTTTTTCAGTTGCATTTGATATTCTTGGAGACTATTTAATTGCCGGATCTATGGGTGAAAAATCCCTGATGATCCGCCCTACTCATACATATGAATTTACAGCTCAATTCTGTTCAAATCTGAACCGGAATATGACAGAAGAGGAGTGGAACATATATGTTGGAGAAGATATTAATTACGAGCAAACATGCTTGAATTTATCGAGTGATATTGATCAATTAAAATAAATTTATGATTAAGCTAAATTTGTTTATCAGGTCTTTTCTATTTGGAGGATTATTAATTATTGGCCATTTAATGCCTGTCTTTTCACAGTCAGAATGTGTTTTTTCCCTGCAAAAGGCTGAGCGATTATATCAGCAGGGAAATGTGGAAGAAATTCCGGGATTGCTGAATGAATGTATTGAGAAAGGCTTTTCCCGTGATGAAAGACTTACAGCGTATAAATTATTGATCCAGTCATACCTTTATGATGACCAGCTTGATATTGCAGACCAAAAAATGCTGGAATTCCTGAATCATTACCCTGAATATGAATTAACGCCTGCTGACCAGGATGAATTTGCACAACTGTTCCATTCATACGAGACAAAGGCCTCATGGTCTGTTTCAATTTCCGGGGGTGCAGTCTTTACTTTCCCTTACACAACAGAACCTTTTGGGCCTTATCCAACAGCTACTTCAGTATGGGACTATTCCAGTGGTCCAGGGTTTTCTGTGGGTGCAGGAGTTATAAAATACCTGGCTCCCGGATTTAACCTGAGTGTTGAAATACAATACTTCAAACACGAATATAATTTTACCCTTACACAAAGCTACTGGTCTGAGTTTTCTGAAACCAGGTATAAAGAAGCAAGCTCAAACATTGCCCTGCCGGTTAGTGTGACATATGACTTCAACACTGGAAATTTAAAACCTTTTATCAGAGCCGGATTAATGACAAATTATTTGTTTAAGTCAGCACTCGATCCGGTCAGACCATACAAGAACGGTGAGTTTGATGATGTTTCCGGTCCAGATATTTCCATGGTCGATTATCGCAATACTTTAAATTTATTTGCTGTTACAGGGGCAGGACTGAAATACAAGATCCCTTATGCCGGCCAGATAATCCTGGACCTCAGGTTTGATATTGGCCTTACTCATTTTGCCAGCGATGAGGAAAGATTTTCTTCCCAGGAACTGATTTTCCGTTATTATAACCAGGACCATGATGCAAGGCTTAATTTCTTTTCAGTGTCTGTGGGATGGATATATCCATTATATAAATCAACGAAGCAACCAAGTTCTTATTAATACAGTCATATTTAAGAGGTAGAATAATGAAAATTTTTAATGCTATAATAGTCCTGTTCCTTCTGGCCCTGGCCGGATGCGGTAAAACTGACGTAAAACCGGGTCAGGCGGATGCATTTATTAAATTCTTCGGCAATTCATGGACCGATGAAGGAAATGATGTTGTACAACTTGCTGATGGGGGCTATATCATGATAGGTACAACTACCACCATGGAAGGCGATAAAGACATTGCTCTGGTACGTACCGATCAATATGGAAATGAGCAATGGGCAAAGTTTTTTGGCGGCCCCGGAGATGATCAGGGGAATTCTGTGAGAACTACCAGTGATGGGGGTTTTATTTTACTTGGTTCCTATCATGATACCCTGGCCAGGGAACATAACCTGTACTTAATAAAGACAGATATATCCGGCACAACCACCTGGATCAGTGATACTGTCGGAAGAGGGCGTGGAGACCAAATGGGAAACTGTATACAGGAACTTAGTGATGGCTATATAATTACCGGCACCTCATTTGTGAACGATACAAATAAGATTTTGTTGGTTCGCACTGATCAGAATGGGTCATACCTGGAAGACGGTCATACCTGGTATAAAGCAAAAGGCTACGGTACGGATAACCATGGGAATTATGTAGTGAAACACCCGGAGCAGGACCGCTTTGTTGTAATTGGAACCACCAGCCTTGAAGAAAACGGATTACTTAACTCCAATATTATAGTAATATCTGCTCCATTTAACGGTTTTGGCGCAAATGTCATTTTTGGGGGCACAGGAAGTGACGAGGGAAATACAATTAAGCATATTGCGGGGAATGAGTTTATATTTACAGGGACCCTTGATGATGGACCCAATTCACGAATGTATATTGAGAAAATAATTATTGATGAGGAAACAATTTCCAGTGTTTGGGGGAAGTCATTAGTATCTACAGGAAGCAGCACAGGGAAATCAATTCAGCTCACTTCTGATGGGGGTTTTGCCATCCTTGGCTCTGTTCTGAGTTCTCCGGCCAATTCAGATTTTTACCTTGTGATTACAGATGGTGAAGGAACATCCTTAGAGTCTTTGAATTATGGAGGGAGCGGAAATGAATTCGGGGCTTCTCTCTACAAAACTTCAGATGGAGGCTATGTGATGATAGGCTCCACAGGTATTCCTGAAGATGATAACAGGATGATTGCTCTGATTAAAGTGAAGAGCAACGGGTTATTCCAATAAAATTATGGAGGAATTATCATGAAATCACTAATTCGAGTACTAATTATTTTTATTTTGATTCCTTTACAATCGGGATTTTCTCAAGAAATAGCAAGTCTTTCACCTACATCCTTAGATGAAAGAAATTTAAGGGATGGAGACGGTGATACCTTAATAATTACGCTGGAGGATGCCACTTTTAATGACCCCATTGGAGCAATAACCAGGTTTAACCTGAGTAATTATATATCTGGTAAATTAATCCGGGATAGAGTAGAACGGATTGATGACAATAATGTGAGACTAATTTTAAAATTATCAGGAAATATTGATGCAAATGTCTCAGGCATAACCGTTGAGATTGAAAGGGAGACAACATCACTTAGCCAGGATATTACAACAGATAATTCTTTTACAGTTTATTCCTATGATGAACCAGATGCCACTTTAAGTGGTAACTCTGTGTTTTGTGGAGCGGGTGGATCTACAAACCTTACAATTGATTTTACAGGACAAAAACCCTTTACCTATAACTACGAAAAAGATGGTACCACTGCTGGAGAAATTACCATTGATGCAATGTCAGATATAATTGTAGCCGATGAAGAAGTAACTTATAACCTGATGTACATAATCGATATGAATGGAATACAAACCGATATTTCGGGAGAAAGTATTTCCGTTTCTCAAGAGGAATATCCTGCTGAACCATCTATTGCCGGTGAATTTAATCCGTGTGGATATACCCAGGAAAGCTATACAGCATCAGGAGGCTCAGGATCGTTTTTGTGGACGGTATCCGGAGGGAGTATAAATGGGGCAGATAACCTGTCCTCTGTAACCATTGACTGGAATTCCGGAGCGGCTTCTATTACTGTGACTGAGAGTACTGCAGGGGGATGTGCCACTCCAAAAACGGAAACTGTGACTATGAAAGCAAACCCACCAAAACCCACTGTTGCAGGAGATGCCGGATTTTGCCCCGGAGACCAGGCTACAATATCATCGTCAGCCGGAACAAGTTATTTATGGTCTCCCGGCGGAGCAAGCACACAATCCATCATTGTTAGCAGCGAAAACACCTACTCAGTAAAGGTATCCAATGCAGATAATTGCTGGAGCCTGCCTTCGGCAAATCATACAGTTACAGCTTTTACCACACCCAGGGGATGGATAAGCATAAATAAAGATGAAATTTGCGCCGGGGAATCAGCCGACCTGAAAATTACGGTAAATGATTATAATTCTAATTGGGATGCAGTTTATTTTGATGGTTCTGCAAATCAGTTCCTTAGTAACATCAGTACTCCCTTTACAAAAGTTAATGTTACTCCTCCTGCAGGAGATCATACCTATACTTTAATCAGTGTGGAAGATGGCAATTGCCCCGGAGAGGTAATAAGTTTTCTGGATGAGGCAAATATTACGGTTAATGCTTCACCTGATATTACTTTTACCCAAAGCAGGGATCTGTTTCCTACTACTGAAGATCCCTATACATTTGAAGCAACTCCTGCAGGTGGAACTTTCTCATGCTCTGCTTCCGGAGCTATCTCTTCCGATGGAATATTTTCTCCCGATAAGGCAGATATTTGTGATTGCAATATTGTTACTTATACTGTTACTGATGGCTCTACAGGATGTACCTCCAGTAAATCCATCACCGTTGAGGTTTACGTTGCCAAGGGTGACTTTGTTGCTCCCGGAAGTTATGATAATGGAAGCTATAAATATATTTATTGTTCTGATGCAACTCCCGATATAATCTCCATAGAAAACCTATATATACCGGCAGGACATATTGTTATCGGATCTAACTGGATAGGTCCGGTAATCCCTGATGGATCTGACCCACTAAAGGCCACTTTTAATCCGGCTTCTGCAGGAGATGGATTTCATTTTATTTCTTTTGTTTATATAACTCAACAACAGAGTTTCCCATTTATCATATATTTAAACCAGTTGCCTCCTGAACTATTTGTTGTGGACTATGTCGGATCACAAGCCATCGATGGTTTACTGGATGAATATTGTTTAAATGCAGACTCTGTAGAATTAAAAGTCACTGGGTTTATTAATGCCCTGAACCCGGGAGGAAGTTCCGGGGTTCCCTTGTTTGAAGGTCCCGGGGTTTCATCCCCTGGTGCTGGAGAATTCTGGTTCAACCCGGGTCGTGCAGGTTCAGGAAATAAAACTGTTTCCTACAGCTTTACCCGCGACTTTTCACAATGTTCCATTACCGATCAGCAGGTGGAGCAAATTCATCCACTACCAAGATTGGGATTTGAAATTCCTGATGTTTGTATATTTACAGATCCCACCATCCCTGATTCAACACAATTTGTAAATACTTCCCTTGATTTTGCAAATGTGGTGTCATGGTTATGGGATTTCGGAGACCCTACCAGCGGAGCCGATAATATTAGTAATCTTGCAAATCCTTATCATGATTACAATTCTGATGGTTCAAAAAGCATTTTGTTAAGTGGCACAGATTTAAATAATTGCACCGATGTTTTTACTCCAAATCCAGCCATTGAACTTGGGAGGCGCTCGGTGGCCTCTTTTACATGGGAAAATGAATGTGATGTAGATACCCTGTATTTATTTGCTGAAGATGATGGCCTGGTAACGGAATTTCGCTGGAACTTCGGGGATGGAACTATTTATCCGGACTCAATTACACAATTTCCAAAACATCATTTTCCGGGAGCTGCCAATTATGAGCTGGGACTGGTTCTAAAAAACAGTTTTGACTGCTTCGATTCAATCAAACATGTTGTTCCCATCAGGACCACATATACAATCAAAAGTGATTCAAC